>PVMK01122104.1_pt1 | contig 98609 bp, 89 predicted proteins | sample 1853481 | NCBI WGS metagenome assembly PVMK01 (sample SAMN08533507, study PRJNA380276) | Marine sediment metagenome, whole genome shotgun sequencing project.
AAGTACGTCGCTAGCGTCGAGTGCGAACCAGTCAGTATCAGGGGTTTTCGCTCGGTCAATCACATACGCACCTTTCGGCTCCGGTCCCTCGAAGAATCGAATCTGTGCGAAAGCTACACGAACCGCTACGGATAAGCAGGCACGTGCAGGCGCGTGGCGTTTCGATCGGATCGGATGGACTCGACCGCTCGTTTCTCTGAGCCGGACGAGCTCCACGATCTTGGGCCTTCAGGAGTCGGACTGTATTCGAAATCTCCAATCAGCAGTGTCGAGACGGGTGTCGCCACGCTGTAGACCACGGCGGCTCTCCGGGTTGTCCACGACCAGGGGTGCCGCGCGACGGGGATCGTCGAGCAATCGCTCAGCTGGTACCGTGCCTGTCAACAGCTCGAAGCCGTCCGCAAGCTCAGCAGGGCTGCTGCGCGGAACGGTCAAGAGTCTGTAGCTCTCCTCTCCGTCCTCGCCGACCCATCGCACCAGCCGATTGCGGTCCAGAAGTGCCCAGGCGATGATCTCGGCAGCGTGCTCCGTTGCGCGTAGCTCTCAGGACTCCTCGGCGCCGTTCCAAGTCGTGAGATCCCGGCTTGTTTGGTATCGATCCCGAGCTCTCGATCCTCTTCGCGGTTGCGGCTGTCGATGCCACCGCCACCGACGGCGTCGTGTCAAGAGAGGCGGAGGAGGCATTGCACGAGGCATTGCTGACGTCGCGTGTCGTCGAAACATTGGATTCGCGTGGTCGGGGGGAGTTCAGCCGGGACGGCACTCGTTTTGCTGGTGGGGGCGGCGACGGTATCGGTCGGGTGTGGGAGACGGGCACTTGGCAGGTGGTCCTCGAACTGGTAGGCCATGAGGACAGGGTGTACGACATCGGCTGGAGTCACGACGGAACGCGTCTGGTGACCGCGTCGTGGGATGGCACCGCCGCCATCTGGGACGCGACGACGCTTGGGGCGCTGTGACCTGGACCTTCATGTGACTGTCGCGACGGGTTGTAGGCTCATCTGATGAGTCGCGGCTTCCAGATGATCGACGTGTTCGGATCGGGTGCCCTGCTTGGCAATCCGCTTGCAGTCGTCCACGACGCCCAGGGTCTGACGTCTGAGGAGATGCAGGCGATCACTCGTTGGATGAACCTGTCCGAAACCGTCTTCCTTCTCTCGGCAACCAACGATTTGGCTGATTATCGGGTACGGATCTTCACCCTTGCAGGCGAGCTCCCATTTGCCGGTCATCCAACACTGGGCGCCTGTCATGCCTGGTTGAGCGCCGGAGGGACTCCCCGGGGCGATGTCATCGTCCAGGAATGTGGAATCGGTCGCGTCCACCTGAAGCGGGGCGAGCGTCTCTCCTTTGCGGCACCTCCTCTGATACGGAGCGGGCCGGTAGATGTCAGCTACATGGACGGGGTTGCTGCTGTTCTCGGGATCAGCCTCGACGAGGTTGTCGCCACGGAATGGGTGGACAACGGCCCGGGGTGGGTGGGCGTATTGCTGGAAGACGATGAGGCGGTCCTCTCGCTCAGACCGGATATCGGTCGTTACGAAGGCGACGACCCGCTCTTCATCGGGGTTGTCGGCCCACATCCTCGCGGCGGTGACATCGACTTTGAGGTTCGAGCCTTCTTCTCTGACGACAAAGGCCAGCTCATTGAGGACCCGGCTACCGGGAGTCTCAACGCTTCGCTTGCCCAGTGGATGATCGGAAGCGGGAGGGCTCCGACTTCATATGTCGCCGCGCAGGGAACCGCCATTGGGAGGGCAGGACGTATCCACCTTGCCCAAGACGAAACCGAAACCTGGGTAGGGGGATCAACCGTCACGATCGTGTCGGGCCGGATCGACTGAAGGCAGACCTCACCGGTCAGAAGCTGGGCGGGCGAAAGAGTACAGCCCGGTTGGTTCCGGTTGTGTGGCCTGTTTGGATCGGGACTCTGCTACATCGAAATGGCTTCGTAGACGACGACGCTGGTGATGATCGGGCAGTTGGCCAACAGCTTCTCGGCTTCGCCGATGTTGTCTGCATTGACGATCGTGTAGCCGGCTATCGATTGTGGATCCAGCGGTAAGTCGTTTGACCCGTTGGCGGTCACTTCCCTGCCCGGACCCAACGGGTTGCCGCTGTCCACGATGCTCTCTTCGATCTCGGCGAACCAGTTCGTCCATGCATCGCCGATCTCTGGCGTCGGCTCTGGCCAGGCGCCCTTGTAGAGGAAAACGAATTTGCTCATCTCTTGTGCTTCCCTTCGGGGTCGTTTGCGCCCAGGTACCGGGCATAGCTCTCGAGTGTCTCTCCCTCACTTCCCCAGTGTGGAATGAACTCTCCCACCCATTCCTGGACGTCCCTGCGCGCGTTTCCACGCGAGATACTCGACGTGTTACCGTGCGAGTTCACACCGAGGATCGATGAGTTTGCGTCTCGCTTCAGAATGTGTTGGCCACTCTACAGCCACCGATTACTTCTGCTCGAGTTGCGATGTGCGGGAGCCGGAGGTTCGGCTGGCGTCGGCTCTGGCGAGGGACCGGACGTGACCATGCGCCAGGAGACACGTCGGGTGGCTCGGTGGCGTGAGTTCGATCACATCATTTTTGATTGTGATTCAACGCTCACGGCGGTCGAGGGAATCGATGCTCTTGCCGGTGAGTCAGACCAGGGCAAGGCAGTCGCGGCGTTGACAGAGAGCGCTATGACGGGCGACGCTGACCTGGACGATGTCTACGCGAAACGGCTGGATCTCGTCGCGCCGTCCCGTGCTCAGGTCGCCTCCGTCCTTCACGCTTACAGACGAAACGTAGTTCCCGACGCCAAGCACACCGTCTCCGCGCTCATGGAACTTGGACGTCGGGTGTATGTGGTTTCGGGGGGCCTTGCTGAACCGGTTCAGGAGTTCGCCATGAGCCTCGGGGTGCCCTTCGAGCATGTCAGAGCGGTGGAAACCCACTTCGATCGTCTCAGCGGAACATGGTGGACTTCGCAGCACCAAGGTGAGTCATATACCGGTTTCGAAGATGGGCCCTTGACCGTGAGCGTCGGGAAGGCAGCAATCATCGAAGAGCTACTCGCCAGCTCGAAGGGGCGTTCTCTTCTTGTGGGCGACGGTGCAAGCGATCTCCGCGCGGCGGCTGCGGTGGATCTCTTCGTTGGGTTCGGCGGTGTCGTCCACCGATCCGAGGTGGCTCGCAAAGCACCCGTATTTGTGTCTGCTGCCTCCCTGGCCCCGGTTCTGTTGCTGGCCGCAGGTCCCGAGGCTCGTGATCTGCTGAGCGCCGAAGGCCGGGGCGTCTTTGATCGGGGCGCTGAATGGGCGGCTGGGGGTGCTGTGGCGTTTCGCGACAGGGCTCTTGGCGACAGGTTCGCGTCGGCGTTCGGGCTCGACCCTCGGCAGCTCCGGCCCGGGAATAGTGGAGAATCGTGTTCCGTGTCCTGATTGCAGACCTGATCGGTGACCGCGGTGTCGACGCCCTCGAGGAAGCCCCAGACGCCGTCTACGACATCAAGACGGACCTCACCAAAGCTCAACTGACCTCTGTTATCGGCAACTACGACGCCCTTATCGTTCGAAGCGCGACAACCGTCGACGCCGCGGTCCTGACCGCCGCAGCCAATCTGCGTGTGATCGGTCGCGCCGGAGTAGGAGTCGACAACATCGATATCGACGCCGCTACCCGGGCGGGGATTGTCGTAACCAACACCCCGGATGCCAACACGATCGCAACCGCAGAACAAGCAATGGCATTGATGCTCGCCGCGAGTCGTCATATCGTCCATGCTCATGCGTCTCTCGCTGCGGGTCTCTGGCAACGTGACAAGTTCTCGGGTGTCGAGCTACATAACAAGACTTTGGGCATCGTCGGCTTCGGGAGGGTGGGGCGCGACGTAGCGAAGAGAGCCGCAGCATTCGGGATGGTCATCATTGCAAACGATCCCTACATCGCTGGCAGCATCGGGCGCGAGCTCGGTGTCGAGCTCGTCGATTTCGACGAGCTCATTTCTGAGGCCGATTACATTTCGCTTCACGTTGCGCTGTCGCCGGACACCGAGCAGCTCATCAACGCCGAGGTCCTGAGTCGCATGAAGGCGGGGGTTGTGATCATCAACGCCGCAAGGGGTCGACTGATTGACGAAGAAGCCCTCGCGGCAGCGCTGGCAGACGGCAAGGTGGGCGCCGCAGGGCTCGACGTATTTGCTGAGGAGCCGCCCCAGGCTGGCCATCCCCTCATCGGTCTACCGAACGTGGTTCACACACCGCATCTCGGTGCGTCAACCGGCGAGGCACAACACAGCGCCTCGATTGCCATTGTCGACCAGGTCCTGGCAGCGTTGAGAGGCGACAGCTTCGCCAACGCCGTCAACTTGCCGGTTGGTCTCGACGGCAATATCGAAGAAACCCGGGCGTATGTCGACCTTGCGGAAGGAATCGGACGCCTGCAGTTCGCTATGGCCCCGGCGCCTCCCCGAAAGGTCGAAATCGAGGTACGCGGCAGCGCAGAGGACCACGTCAAAGCGGTCGCTGCCGGGGTCCTCAAAGGACTCCTCGAGGGCTTCATACCCAACAAGGTGAATCTCGTGAACGCCCCCAGCCTCGCCGCGGAACATGGGATCGCTGTCTCCGAGGCTCGCAGCATCGCCAAGGTTGGCTATCCGAACCTGGTGTCAGCCAGGATGACGTGGGATGACGAGGAACGTGTCATTGCTGGCGCTGTCTTTGCCATTGACCATCCCCGCATCGTTCAAGTGGCTGGGTACCACCTCGATGCCCGCCCCGAAGGCATCGTGCTGTTGCTGTTGAACCGAGACGAACCCGGTGTCGTGGGCGAGGTCGCCACGATCCTCGGAACCCACAACGTCAACATCGCCGAATGGCGGATGGGCAGAAAAGAACCCGGCGGCAACGCTCTCTCATTCGTCAACCTCGACTCCGACCCCGGCAACACCGTAATCCAAGCCCTCCGCCACATACCCGCCGTACTCAAAGCCGAAATCGTGCACCTCTAGGGCTAGCGGACCAAGCGCTCCGTCTGCTCCAGGCATGTCAGAGGTTCGAAAGCGTGTGCCAGCTCTGCGGATCGCGAGCGGGAATCACGTGCTCCAGGTTTTCGGGATCCCAATGGCTGTTGCTTGCGTCTCACCCTCGATGAGATAATCCATGGCCTCAGGAGGGCGTAGGAATGAGATTGAGCAATAGTTTCATGGCGGTCGCGATCATCGTGGTGATCGCTGTTGTAGCGACAGGGTGCGCGGCGAACGAGGACCAAGGCAGTCGGGATGCCGACGTCACGGTCCTGGATAGCGGTCTTCCACCCGCTCCGGCCGACGGTCAGGACGGGACACCGGCCTCGAGCGGCTTCATTGTCGACGGTGGTCTCGACATCTCAGATGCACTCGCCTATGACGGCATAGAAGTCGTCGCGGTGCGCGGATACTTCGTTTCCGATGGAACCGCGGCCCGCCTGTGCGAGTTACTCGCAGAGTCCTATCCGCCCCAGTGCGGTGGTGTGAGCGTGGTTGTGTCCAATCCCGAAGCACTATCCGATATCGTGCTCATCGAGGAGGGCGGAACACAGTGGTCCGAGGAGTACATCACGGTGCTCGGGCGAATCGTCGATGGAGAACTCACCATCGCGACCAATGTCAGCGGCTGATCAGACTACCTGATCCACATCCGCGAGGCTCGGTTCTGTCCGCCCACTTGCCGCGATCAGTACCGCGGCAGCCAGATAGAACGCCCCGAGCAGGACAAAGGACGTCTCGTATCCACCGGTGGTGTCCCTCAACACGCCAACAAGGAGGGGGCCGGTGGCCGAGACGAGGACTACGGCGGTCCACTGTGTGCCCATGATCCTTCCGTAGGTTGGTCCGGAAAACCAACGGCCCATGACCATCGCCCGGAGCGGCAGGAGTGCCCCGAATGCAAGCCCGAACAAGAAGAAGTGGCCGATCATCCGCCACGACGGCGTGTCTTCAACCATCAGAACGACGCTGAAGGCAACTATCAACGCGATGATCGCTTGTACCCGAGTTGCTCCGAACCGATCTGCAAGCCTCGGTGCGATCCAGCGGCCCGGTAGGCTCATCGCCGACGCCACCGCTGCCCAGATCGCAACGGTTGTCAGGGAGTAGCCGACCTCTTCAAAGCGGGCCACACGATGAACGATGACACCTTGGGTGGCCAGGAGCACGAGCATCAACGCCACCGAGTACAGCAAGAACCGGCGGTCACGAACGATCCCCACGCTCGCCCCTCTGGACCCGGAAGCACCTCGGGTCGATGATGCGTCGGTGTGCCGATGTGGCAGGGCGAACATGGCTGCGGATCCACCGACAACAAGAAGAAGAAGCCCCAACAGGAAGACCGCTGGCCGCCACCCGACGAGGGTCACCAGCTGGGCCGTCACCGGGATGAACACAACGCCGGCCACCCCGCCGATCAGGGTGATAGTCGCAAGGGTTCGGGCACGGTCAGTTGGGGGGACCCATTGATCGATGGCTACATAGGCCGGCTCGTAGTAGATCATGGCTTGAGCGGGTCCCAGGAACAGCCACCAGGCAGCGATCACGTGCCACGGTTCGCTCGAGATCGAGAAGGCAACCAGACCCAGGCACCCGAGCAGCGCCCCCATCCCGACGATCGACCGAACGCCGTGCCTGTCCGCAAAGCGTCCAACAGGGAGAGCAAGGAGACCCCCCACGAAGACGGAGCCCCCATAGGCGAGAGAGAGGGCTGTCTTGGAGAATTCGGCACCCGCTGCCTGATCGGTGGCATACACCGAGAACCCGTAGAGGATCACGCCGAACCCGACCATCACGGTGCCAGACAGCGGAACGACCCATCGCCGACCGGGATACGTCGTTTCGTCGAGGTCGCCCATGCGCCAACATACCATCCATGGCACACGACCCATCAGGTCGGTTCCGATGAGAGGCCTACCGCCGGATCACCGAACACCAAGGGACGCCGACAAGGGCGCCAGCAAAGAGCGCAAACAGGAACGCAGGCAGAGCCAGCGCGAACTGCAGGGAGGCGACGAACGCAAGTGAATCCGTGATGTCCGTCAGACCCACGCCGCTGCCAATCCGTTCATGAACACGGCCAGCGTCGCAAACAGATTGACGAGCAGCAGCAAGGCGAGAAACGATTCATTAGTGGGGACCACGTGGCGGAGGCGACATCGTCCGTGTCTGTCTGTCCGGCTGTCTGTGAATCTGTCATGAGTCCTCTCGGCGCGAATGGTCGATGCTCACGATCAACCGAGTTGCAACGCTGCAATGACCTCGTCGAGGTCCGCGTGGTCGCCTGCGAATGACTCCTTGTCGAGATAGAGCAGCTCGTTTCCCGGCGCCATCACAAGGGTGGCCCCGAGTTGGGCGGGTCTGGCACCCGTATTGTGTTGGCGGTTGCCGCGGGCGAGGGATCTCGCGCCCGCAAGAAGTGCGTCTGGTCTCATCAACGACACTGCACCAAGACGGTTCATCTCGACCGCGTCTGCTGCTGCCCGGTCCTCGTCGAGAAGGACGGTGAATGGCACAGACTCGTCCTCGATGAACGCCCTTGCATAACGTCTGCCGCCCGTGCCGATCGCAGTCACACCCGAACCTTTCGAAGTCAGCTCTTCATATCGATCTCGGACCTGACCGGCCCGCTCACGACATGTCAGTCAACCGAAGTGTCGAAGGAACAACAGGACGTGTGCTTCATCCTGCCAAAGGTCTCCAAGTCGGTGCAACGATCCTTCGGGATCGGGCAGCGAGAGGTCGGCGAGAGCTGCCGTATCGAATGTCATCTGATCTCCATTCGGTGAGTCGGTGGAGGGTAGGTCGCCTTGGCAGCGAAGCGGACCTGCCTTACTCGTCGAGCGGTTCCACCTCGAACCCGTCCTTGGACCACATCACCGAGGTGCGGTCGTGCCCTGACTCCGCGAATGCCTCCAGCATCTGCTCCAAGGCGCCTCGGCGCACCGTACGCACAGCACCCACGGTGGACGCATCCGGCTCAACGGGCAGATCGTCGGCTTTGGGCACGAAGTCCGCCTTGTCCTCCCTGAACACCGTGAAGTGGTACCAGGCGAGTGCTCCAGCAGTGAGAAGAAGTGCAACGAATACAGCAGCACCGTCCAAGGTGCCTGTACCGAAATTGCTGTCAAGGATGTCCTCGAACACGAGGAACACGAGGACGATGAGACTGATCACAGCAACGATCCCGGCAACCCCGAAGAGTACGACGATATAGACTCGCCTCGTAATCGAGCGGAGCTCACCCACCGGATCCGCGGCTTTGGACCCTTGGATCGTCGACCAGTAGCGCCACCACAGTGGTGCGCCGACAACGATCAGTGTGATAGCAGCAGCCAGGGTGCTGCCACCGTCGGAGGTCACTATCGTGACAACGCTGACCGCCTTGATCGCAGTAGCGATAAGCATCGTGATCCCGCTCGCCGCAACAACGAGACCCGCTCCTGCCAGCAGATAGTCATAGACCCTGCCGACTTCGCTGTGGTCCCTTTCGTCGCGGCTACCAAGCACTGCAGCGTGGTATGCCCAGGTTGCTCCGCCGACGACGACGCCTGTGATCGCGCCGGGGAGGAATGTGAAGTGTGCGGCAGCGCTCGTATCCGGTTCACCGAGGATCCAGTCGAGCACCCCGAACAGCATGACTCCTGTCCCGATAATCACCGTGACGGCTCCGCCCAAGACGCCGAGCAGGAGCACGTGCGCGAGCCACCAGGCTGTTCTGGGACCGTTGCGTGCGTGGCGGAACCAGTGCCACCACCATGCCGGGCCACCAACGAGGACAACGGTCAGGGGCACCAGAAGATCGCTGATGCCACCGTCAACGATCGACACGAGGAATAGGTCGTCGTACACGGTCGAGAGGACAGCGGCGATCGTTGCAAAGGTACCAGCGAAGGCCCAGATCAGACCTATAGCCGAGCCGAGAAGAACGTGGAACTGCGTGTTCCGTTCCGGCTTCCACTTCTGTGAGACCCACCAGTGACCCGCCCATATGGCTGTCCAGGTCACAGCGTGAATCAGCAGGGTCCGATCGATGTCGCCATCGCTCGCGAGATCGGACAGTACTGCCCCGATGAGCGACATCGATGCGAGGAGAGATCCGATGAGAGCGACCGTTACGTAGAACGCCCAACCCATCGATCGCTGCTCCTTTGGGTCCTCATTCAGCCGGCTCCTGGTGTACAGAGCGAGTCCGGAAAAGACAGGGAGACCGACAACGACGAACGCGATCGAGATGGCGGTCTGGGAGCTGCTATCGGACAACTGATCGAAACCCGGCCACGCAGCCTGGATCAGGCCAGCAACACCGATCCCAACGAGTACGAGCATCACAAGCATGATCGAGTACACGAAGAACCGCCGAAGGAGGATGCCTACGCCCTCCGATGACGCCTTGTCGCGGCCAGAGACAAACCGAATGATCAACACGACGATGCCGACCATGATCGCTAGTTGGATGAGCGACCCAAGGATGCCAAGCAACACCAAGATCATCCCTCGACCTCTGCGCAGCCGTACCGGTCCATCGGCCAGGTTGGCTCTGTGATCAGCCATCGATCGCCGTGGCGCTCAAGGCGCATTGTCTCGTCCCGGTCGTATGAGTCTCTGCCGAACGGTCCATCGCCATAGGTGACTTCGATGGTCACCTCGAGTTCCGCTTGCTCGTCCTCGATCGTGGAAGCGACGATCACGATCCGAGCATCCTCGCCCTTGTCGAAGTACTGGAGTTCTTGACCGCAAGAATCCTTCAGATCGTCGGTCATATAGGTGAAGGCAAGGTCGTCGTCGCCTTCGAGAACCGCTTTGTAATAGCGCTGCGCAGCGCCTTCGGGCGTATCGGCATCGAGGGTCGCCGGCGGCTGAATGGCAAGGACCACTGCAGCGGCGACCAGTATCGCGACGAATACGCCAATGGCCAACAGGACCGAGTTGCTTGTCGCTTTCGGCTTCATCACAAGCATTGTCCCTCAGACGAGGATGCAAGTCGATAGGGATGACCCTCCACTCCGACGCGAACCCCAATGGTGGTGCTGGCCGTCCCTCGCCGGCTCACCTCCTCGCTGCATGTCGCTGATGAAACACGAGGAATCAACGAGGCCATGAACCGCGTTCGAGATTGACCGTCTCTGAGTGGAGCTCAGCCGTCACGGACTCGTTTACGTCGTCTCGAAATCCCATTGATCCCGCGACGCCCTTGCCTCTTCGACATCCACCCGTGCAAGCAGGATGAGACCGACGATGAAGAACAGCGCGATCGACAAGATCGCTGCTCTGCCCGAACCTGTGGTGGCACTCACGAGCCCGAAGACGAGCGGTCCGATGCCTGAGAGTTTCGAGAACACGGAGTAGAAACCGAAGAATTCTGCTGATGCCTCCTCGGGGATCATCGTGCCGTAGAGACTTCGAGACAGCGCCTGGACGCCACCGAGCACGAAACCGATCACCGCTGCAAGAGCGAGGAAGCCTGTTGCACTGCCCTCGGGGAGGAAGTAGGCCATCACCGCAACGCCGATCCAGACAACAAGTGTGATGAGCACTGAGCGCTGCGGTCCGATTCGATTGGCGAGCGCTCCGAGCATGAAGGCGCCCCCAACCGCGATGAACTGCACGATCAGGAACGCAAGTGCAATGGTCTCGAGCTCGAGGCCGAGCGTGTCTTCGGCGTACGGCCCTGATATGGCGATCACGGTCCCGATACCGGAGTTGTAGATGATGAACGCGACAACGAACATCAACAGCTGGGGGAACTCCCTGAGCTTCTTCGTTGTCTCCATCGTGCGAGAGAATCCGATCGACGCATACTCACGGAGACCCCTCTTTGCCCCTCCGGTGCCGTCAGCGGGAAGCCTTGCAAGGGAAACCAACGAGAAGCCCATCCACCAGATTCCCGAACCGAAGATGGCGATCCGTGCAGCGAATGTCTCGCTGAGCGTCGCGCCCGGGTCATCGCTCGAGAAAAGGATCAGGATCAGGGCGAACAGCAGATACAGCCCGCCTCCGAGGTATCCGAGTGCGAACCCCTTTGAAGACACCTGGTCGATGGTGTCGTCCGTCGCGATTTCGGGAAGGAAGCCGTCGTAGAAGACGTTCGCTGCGACGAATCCGAACTGGCTCACGACGACGATGATCAGGAAGATCGGCACCTGTCCGTCGGGAACGAACGCGATGAGCAGGGCAAACGCCGCACCCACGAATGCGAAGTTCCGCAGGAATCGCCTCTTTGCGTCCGTGTAGTCAGCAATAGCGCCGAGGATCGGCATCGCAATCAGAAGGACGATGGAGCCCAGCCCGATGAGGATCGAGAAGAGGGCCTCGCCGGACAACCCCCAATACGTGTCGCCGACCATGATCGTGCCGGTGAAGAAAGCTCCGATCACCGCACCGAAGATGGTGATATAGGCCGAGTTGGCCCAGTCGTACATCGCCCAACCGAAGATCGTCCGCTTGTCGTTCCTGATGCGTGAGTCGTCTGTCGTCATGGCGCCATCCTACGAGACTGATGCAAGAGCATGCGATGGAACGCGCCTGCGGCGCCTTAACGACAAGCAGGGTTACTCTCACCGGCGTGTCCAGGACCTTCCAACTGAATCGGCTGCTTCTGCCGCTCGCGGTCGTAACCGCGATCATTGCTGTTTCGTGTGACTCTTCTGGCACGGAGACGACAACGAGCGGTAACGATCAGGTCACTACCTCATCCACCGGTCCCACGACCACCACCTCGGCGCCCCTCACATCGATTGCCCCCGGCGCGATCCCCGGATCCACTTCGCAGTCGATCGCCCCAGGCATTGCAGAAGGGATGAGAGCCAAGATTGGTGTCCTGATGCTCGACGCCGAAGAGAGCAGAGGATTGCCCTTCCTCGAGATCCCGACGGTGACCATCCTCGACGAAACCGAATTCGCAGCGCGCGTCCGTTCGACGATGGAGGAGGATCTTGATCCCGACGAGATCGCCGGAGACCAGGCGGTATTCGAACTCTTTGGGATGCTCGACGGAGACACGAACCTCTATCAGCTGCTCATCGATCTGTACACAGAGCAGGTGGCTGGCTTCTACGACCCGGACGTCAAGGAACTCGTTGTCCCAGTCTCGGTTGATGGAATCACGCCACTCCAGGAGATCACGATCGTCCACGAACTCGTCCACGCACTCACCGACCAGCACTTCGACTTCAACGATGTCTATGAGGAGCTGCTCGAAGAGGGCACGGGCGACGACGTTGCGGGCGTACTCGCCCTCGTCGAGGGCGATGCCACGTATCAGCAGTTCCTGTATCTCGAATCGATGGATCCTTCCGACGCTGCGAGGGCTGTGCTCGAATCGCTCTCGATCGACACGTCGGTCCTTGACGATGCCCCAGAATGGATCAGACAGGATCTCACGTTCCCGTATGTACGCGGTCTCGATTTCAATGGCTTCCTGGTCGGTGAAGGTGGTCTCAAGGGTATTGACGAGGCATACCTGGAGATACCCATCAGTTCTGAGCAGATCCTCCATCCGGAGAAGTACGCTCGATTCGAGCTCCCTTCCGAACTCCCGCCGCTCACGGTGGTCCTCGACGGATGGGAGTTCTTCGATGAGGTGACGTTCGGTGAGTGGGGAATCCGGATGCTGTTGCTTGATTCGCTGCGTCCGGGCGAGGTCACCGAGGCTGCCGCGGGATGGGGCAACGACACGTACCGAGCTTTCATCAGAGGTAACGACACCGCCGTTGCGTGGTTGTACGACGGTGAAACGATCCAGGATGCCGAGGACCTGACGGACGCCTTGATCACCCATGTCCGCAACTCGATGAACGCCGGTTCATCCCGCGAGTCCGGAGGCGGACTGCTCTTCGAGGGAGGTTCGACCTACGTCTTCATCGACCGCGTGGATGAGCAGATCTACTTGGTGGCCTCAACGGACCCGGCGGCTGGTGCGTCCCTGCGCCAACAACTGGGTGTTTGATCGAGTCGCATCGCGCCCCACGCGATGCGTTCGATGAACCTCTCGAAATCAAGGTCGACGCGTCGTATAACCAGAGGGTGGAACGAAACGATACGACAGAGAAGGACGAGAGACTTGTCTATCCGCGCCCGGCGTTGGGCTTGCGGCCGTGGTTCGCCTTGGAACGGCGAGCCCTGAGTTTGCGTCGTTTTGCCTTTGCCATAGTCTGGCAAGGGTATCAGGCAACTTGATGTACCGCAGAGTTCACCTCTCCGGCTCGTCCTGGTCATTGGATGGCGTCCGCGTGCTCGTAACTCCGCTCGAGAGACTCCGCGGCATCCGCGGAGCCAACGGTTCCCCTGTCCTGCTGCTGGCCGGCTCGGTCCACACGTTCACGTTGAGCCACCCGATATCGGTGGCTGTGATCGACATTGATGGCGTCGTGGTCCGGGCCATGGTCATGCAGCCCGGACGGATCCTGAATCTCCGGACTCGCCACTGGATTCTCGAAGCACCACCTGACGAATCACTTCCGAGGCCCGGCACGCTGATCGTGGCATCTACCATGCCGGGCGATGGCCGGAACACTCGTCGTCTGCGCGACACCCATCGGAAACCTCAGGGATCTATCTGAGCGCGCGATTGATGCTCTTTCGAGGGCAGATGTCATCTTCGCCGAGGACACCCGTCGAACCAGCAAGCTCCTGAGACACATCGGTGTCTCAGTACCGATGAAGAGCTTCTTCGCACACAACGAGAAGTCACGACTCAAGGAGCTGAAAGAGCATCTCGAGCAGGGTCACACCGTTGTGCTCGTCTCCGATGCAGGTACGCCGGTCGTCTCTGACCCTGGCATGTCTGCAGTGGACGCTGCGATCGGCGTGGGCGCGGTCGTCACAGCCATACCAGGACCGTCCGCGGTGGTCACCGCTCTGGCCGTCTCAGGGTTCGACGGTGATCGTTTCGTGTTCGAGGGATTCCTGCCACGCAGAGGCAAGGCTCGGACCACCGCTGTCGAAGGGATTGGAACAGAGCAGCGCACGGTGGTGCTGTTCGCGTCGCCTGGGCGGGTCGTGAAGGATCTCGAGGATCTTTCAGATCACATGGACCCCGACAGGATGGTCGTGCTCGCCAGAGAGCTGACGAAACTTCACGAAGAGGTGTGGCGTGGAAGTGTCACGAAGGCGATCTCGGATTGGCGCGATAGAGATGGCATCCGCGGCGAGATCACGGTGGTCATCGAAGGTGCGATGCGAACCGAGCCCGATATGCAAGACGCCCTGGAGGGCGCCAAACGACTGATCGTTCAAGGTGTCACGATGTCAGACGCGGTTCGTCAGGTGGCAGACGACACCGGGGTGAGCAGACGAGAACTCTACGACCTCGTCGTGAAGAAGCGAGATGAGAAGTCGTAAAGAAGCGAGATCAGGAAATCTCGGAGATCCTGTCGCGGCAGGACTTGCAAACGCCCCGACTTTCGAAGTCTGCAACCCCCTCGTCGCTCTCGCAGAAGACGCAGATCGCATTGAGTCTCCGGAGTACGATCCCACCGTTCTCGACGCTGATCGCGAGTTCGTCTCCTTCATGGATATTGAACAGCCTGCGGGTCTCCGCCGGAACGACGATCCTTCCAAGGTCATCGATTTTTCTGACCATGAGTGTGCCCAAGACTGAACCTCCGTTTTGAATGAGTCGGCCAGGGCCGACGACTCAATGGTACCGCTGTCGGACCTGAAGCGGGTTCCGGTGGTTGGCCCAAGGTGCGGATCAGGCGGTAGCATCGCACCCATGACCGATCCACATACCAAGAAGGTCCTGGTCGCGGTTGCGTGGCCATACGCACAGGGGCCGCTGCATCTTGGACACATCGGTGGGGCGTATCTCCCCTCTGACATCTACGCCCGTTTTCGTCGCTCCGTCGGAGATGAGGTGCTGATGGTGTCCGGATCCGATGTCCACGGAACACCCATCACCGTCAAGGCGGACGAGATGGGAGTCACCCCCCAGGAGATCGTTGACAAGTACCACCCCGAATTCCTGACATATTGGAAGGATCTCAACATCGATTGGGATCTCTTCACGACAACAGGAACCGAGACCCACAAGCGGGTGGTTCAGGAGTTCTTCCTCAAGCTGCTCGAGAACGGTTACCTGTATCCCGAGACCTCTGAGCAGTACTTCGATGCGCAGGCAGAACGTTTCCTCCCGGATCGCTACGTCGAAGGGACCTGTCCGCACTGTGGGTATGCCGACGCTCGCGGTGATCAGTGTGACAACTGTGGAAAGACCCTCGACCCAACGGACCTCATCGATCCGCGGTCGAAGCTGTCAGGGTCAACACCGGTTCTCAGGGAGACGGAGCACTACTACTGGAAGCTGAGTGCGTTCAACGAACCCATGCTCGAATGGCTCAAGTCGAGGAAGGGATGGAGGCCCCACGTCGTTAACTTTGCCGTGAGCATGGTCGACGATGGTCTCCACGATCGCGCCTTCACGCGGGATCTCGATTGGGGGATCCCGATCCCTGTCGATGACCTCGGTCCCGGGAAATCGATCTATGTCTGGTGGGAAGCCGTGATGGGATACCTCTCGGCACCCCAGGAGTGGGCAGAGCAGCAGGGGACACCTGATGCGTGGAAGGCATGGTGGGAGGATCCCAAGGCCGAGTCCTTCTACTTCGTTGGAAAGGACAACATCCCGTTCCACGCCATCTACTGGCCTGCGTTGATCATGGGATACGGAGGATTGAATCTTCCGACAAACGTTCCGGCGAACCAGTACGTCACATTCGGTGGCGCCAAGGCTTCCAAGTCCCGGGGTGTTGGTCGACCTCTCGGCTGGTATCTGGACCACTTCGAGTCTGATTCGCTCCGCTATGCCCTTGCACAGTCATTCCCAGAGTCGAATGACACAGACCTTTCGGATGAGGAGATCGTTCGCAGAATCAACGAAGAACTCGTTGCAACATGGGGCAACCTCGTCAACAGGGTCTTCTCGATGATCAACCGCTACTTCGGCGGAACCGTGCCTGTGCCTGGCACGCTCGCTGAAGCCGACCACGCGGCGCTGACGAGCCGCACAGAGACACTCGCGGACGTCTCCGACCTGCTGTACGCAGTGAAACTTCGGGCGGGGATCGTGCGAGCGATGGCCGGTGCCCAGGAAGCAAACGCCTACCTCAACGATCTTGCTCCGTGGACAACATCCAAGTCCGACATGGAACGGACGGGGACGACATTGTGGGTTGCCCTCCAGATGATCGCAGGCAACGCTGTGGCGTTGTCGCCGTATCTTCCAGAGACGTCGGTGCGCGTGCTTGAGGCGCTCGGTGCCGAGGGCATCGGCAGGGCGCCGATCTGGGAGGCTCCCGGCGTTCCGGCCGGCACCGAACTCGGAGAACTCGGTCCCTTGTACGCCAAGGTCGAGCTCGAAGAAATATCCTGACATGGACTCCCATGATGCAGCGCCACCCGGGTGGGTTGACACCCACGGCCATCTCTTCCTCATCGATGATGATCCAGAAGCGGTAATGATCAGGGCTGTCGACGCTGGCGTCGACTGGTTGCTCTGCCCGGGGGTGGACGTCGAGTCATCGGAGCGGAGCAGGGACATGGCGCGACGATTCCCCGATCGTGTGCTCTGGTCCGCAGGGCTGCATCCTCACGAAGCTGCTCGTTGGCCCTCCGTTGCCGACCGGATCGCTGCACTTGCCGAGGATGCCGATGCGGTGGGGGAGTGTGGACTGGACTGGTACCGCAACCTTGCGCCGAGGGAGGACCAACTGAAGGCATTCGCCGACCAGCTATCTCTGGCCGGGGACCTCGGAAAACCGATCATCATCCACTGCAGGGACGCGTTCAAGGACGTGTTCGCAATGCTCGAGGAAGCCGATCTCGGAGGGAGCGCTGTGCTGCATTGTTGGACCGGAGGTTCGAGATGGACAAAGCGGTTCAGCGAGCTGGGGGCCACCTTCTCGTTCGCAGGCCCGCTCACGTACAAGACAGGCGAGACGCTGCGCCTGGCTGCCAAGCATGCACCGCGGGATCGCACGATGGTCGAGACGGACAGTCCCTATCTGAGCCCTGAACCGTTGCGCGGAGAACCGAACGAACCGGCGAACGTCGTCCACACGGGTGGGGCCCTTGCAGACGTTTGGGGTGTTGCCACAGCCGAAGTCGCAAGGCTCACGTCAGAGACAGCGGCTCGAGTCTTCGGATCGCCGCGTGGCTGACGACGGTTCCCAGGCCAGGAGAGAGATAAGGCGCCTCCTTTCTGCGCATGACCACAGACCCACGTACGCCTTCGGGCAGAACTTCCTCGCGGATCCGAATATCGTGAGACGCATCGTGGCCGAGGCGGAACTCGATGAGTCGAGCCAGGTCGTCGAAATCGGTGCGGGCACAGGCACGATCACATCTGTACTAGCAGAACAAGCAAGGATCGTGGTTGCCTATGAGATCGACCTTTCGCTCGAGCCGATCCTGGCTGAGACACTTGGTACCAAGAAGAACATCGAGTTACGGTTCGAGGACGCATCGAAGATCCAGTTCGATGAGGCACTCGGAACCGGCGCGTGGACGATGGTTGGGAACCTTCCATACAACGTCGGCACGGGGATCGTGCTCGACACGCTCAAACGCTCACCCCGTGTCATCCGCATCGTTGTCATGGTCCAACGCGAGGTGGCCGATAGGCTGCTGGCTGATGCTGGATCCAAGACCTACGGGCTGCCCTCTGTGACAGCTGGCCTCCACTCCGAGGCGAGGTTCGCATTCTCTGTGCCGCCCCAGGTGTTCGAACCCCAGCCGAGAGTCGAGTCAGCAGTGATCGTGCTCGATCGCAAGGTCGCGCCGAACCGGGCGGAGAGGGCGATCGAGATCGCTTCGGTTGCATTCGGACAGCGACGCAAGATGCTCAGGCGGTCGCTGTCGAGCGTTCTGGGAGATCCCGTGTCGACTCTCGCAGCGGCCGGAATCGATCCGACCTCCAGACCCGAGCAGTTGGATCCCCTCGAGTTCGTCGCGATCGCTCAAGCCGAGGAACGAGATCGATGAGGGCCGATGGTTATGCAAAGGTGAATCTCGCCCTTGCCGTATACCCGAGGTCCGCTGATGGTTATCACCCGTTACGCGGGATCTTCCAATCTGTCTCGCTTGCAGACGAGGTCGCGGTTCAGCCTGACACCGATGACTCTGTCACGGTGCGTGGCGGTGATGCGCCCCAGGATGAGACGAATCTTGCATGGAGAGCGGTCGAGGTTGCAAGGCGCACGGCACGGGTCACCCAACCAATGTCACTCGAGATCCACAAGCGGATCCCGGCCGGCGCCGGACTGGGCGGTGGGAGTGCGGACGCCGCAGCGACCCTTGGATTGCTGGCTGATCGTTTCGGCCTCGATGCTGAAACAACGGCCGAGCTCGGTGAGTCCCTCGGGGCTGACGTCCCGTTCTCGCTCGTTGGAGGCACCAAGCTCGTCGAGGGCCGCGGCGAGCGACTGATCGACTTCGAGCCGCTGGGCGACTTTGCGCTCGGCATCGTGGTTCCGCCGTTCTCGCTTTCCACGCCTGCGGTCTTTGACGAATGGGACAGACTCGATGGACCGAGGGGAGACGTCATGAGCGATGAGGACCTCCCCCCATCGCTCCGAGGGGGACTCCCGATCCGAAACGATCTCTTCCGTGCAGCGGTGTCTCTTGACGCACGTGTTGGTGAATGGAGGGATGAGATCGCCGAAAGATGGAACACCGGAGTTGCCATGACGGGTTCGGGTTCGGCGCTGTTTGCTTTCTTCAGCACGCTCGATGAGGCTCTCGGCGCCGTGTCGAGCATCGACGTGCCGACCAGGGCAACCGAAGCTGTCGAGCCCGTTGCAGTCGGATGGGAGCGTGTCGATGGGTAGAACACATCGACACCTCCGCTCTACACTTGCTGGGCGCGCCACTGCAATGGGGGGTGGTGTAATTGGCAGCACAGGTGGTTTTGGTCCATCTAGAACGGGTTCAAGTCCTGTCCCCCCAGCGAAACGACCGAAGGTTGTGATCAGATGAGCATCGGTGTGATCGTTCTGGCGGCAGGCAAGGGCACTCGCATGCGGACCGACACCGCAAAGGTGCTCCACACCGCTGCGGGGAGAACCCTCCTTGGTTGGGTCATGGAAGCTGCAGGCTCCCTCAATCCCGATGAGATCGTTGTCGTTGTCGGCCACCGGGCGGACGAGGTTGCTCTGGCCCTGCCCGAAGCGGTCGTAGCCGTGGTCCAAGAGCCTCAGAACGGAACCGGCCACGCCACCGAGGTCGGCCTCAGCGGTTTCACCCGTTCACATGAGATCGTTGTGGTCATACCCGGGGACATGCCGCTGGTCCGTCCCGGTTCACTCGTACGACTCGTTGCGCAACACACACAGACTGATGCTGGTGCAACGGTGCTCACGGCTGAGTTCGAACACCCGGAAGGCTACGGCAGGATTCTCCGCGAGGGTGAGGCTGTTGCTGCAATCGTGGAGGAACGTGACGCGACGCGAGAACAGCGAACGATCACCGAGGTGAACACCTCCGTGTACGCATTTGACGGTGCTCTCATCGATGACGCCCTCGGGCGAATCGGTGAAGACAATGATCAGGGCGAGAGATATCTGACCGATGTCATCGGGGTACTCGTCCAGGACGGTCGATCGGTTGGCGCGGTCATGGTCGACCCTGAGGAGGGCATCGGTGTCAATTCGCAAGCCCAGCTCGCAGAGGCTGCTGGTCATCTCAGATCGAGGATCAACGCGCAGTTGCTCGATTCGGGTGTGTGGATGCTCGATCCCGCCCGCGTATACATCGATGCTGGCGTGTCTGTCGCTCCCGGGACCGAGATTTACCCCGATACCTACATCACGGGCGACAGCGTCATCGGCACCGGTGTGACCATCGGGCCGAACGTGCAGATGCACCACTCGCTCATTGGAGACGGGACCACTGTGATCAACGCGGTACTGTGCGAAGCGATCGTCGGTGCCAATGCATCGATAGGTCCGTACGCCTATCTCAGACCAGGTGCAGTGCTGAAGGACGGCGCCAAGGCAGGAACGTATGTCGAGATCAAGAACTCCGAGGTTGGTGCGAGATCGAAGGTTCCGCATCTCAGCTACATCGGTGACGCGACGATCGGTGAAGACACCAACATCGGTGCAGCGACGGTCACCGTGAACCATGACGGGTTCAAGAAACATCGAACAACGATCGGCGATCGGGTGAGGATCGGATCCGACACAATGCTTGTCGCCCCCGTCACCGTTGCTGACGATGCGTTCACCGGGGCGGGCTCGGTTATCACCCAAGATGTTCCCGAGGGGTCCCTCGCAGTGGAACGGGGATCCCAGACGATCATCGCAGGCTATTCTGAGAAGAGGCGAAGACGTGTTGGGAAGGAGTCGGACTGATGCAGCGTCCAGGAGTCAAGAGACTCATGGTGTTCTCCGGTTCGGCAAACGAAGAACTGGCTGGGGAGGTGGCGAAACTTCTCGACATTGAACTCGGCGGAGTTGAGCGGTCGAAATTCGCAAATGGCGAGATCTATGTCCGATACACGGAGTCGGTGCGGGGCGCAGACTGTTTCGTGATCCAGAGCCATTGTGATCCGATCAACTTCCACATCATGGAGCAGCTCATCATGATCGATGCGCTCAAACGCGCATCGGCGAAACGTATCACTGCCGTGGTCCCGTTCTACGGATATGCCAGACAGGACAAGAAGGGACAACCCCGCGAGCCGATCTCGGCCAAGATGATGGGTGATCTGTTCATCTCTGCCGGCGCAGACCGTATCGCCGCGGTGGACCTCCACACAGGCCAGATCCAAGGCTTCATCGACGCTCCATTCGACTCCCTCACTGCAATGCCCCTGTTCGAGGAATACCTGCAACGCAGGCTCGATGGGCCGATCACGTTCGTTTCGCCTGACTCGGGCGGCGTGAAACGCGCCACCAGATTCGCCCGTCACATCGAGGCAGAGGTCGCCTTCGTATACAAGCGACGTCGGAGCGACGTTCGCAACGAGGTCGCCGCCGAGTGGGTCGTCGGTGACGTCGAAGGGAGGCATTGCGTCATCGTTGACGACATGATCGACACCGCGGGAACGGTGATCGCGTCTGGCGAGCTCGTACTCAAGCGTGGCGCCCTCTCCGTCATGGTTCTCGCCACGCACGGGATTCTGTCCCCCCCGGCGGTCGAGCGTCTCTCCGGAGCCCCTTTCAGTGAGATCATCATCACCAATACGCTGCCTGTCACAGCCGAAGCGCAGACGCTGTCCAATCTCACGGTGCTATCGATCGCTCCGGTCGTTGCCGGCACCATCGAAGCGATTTTCAACGACCAGTCTGTGAGCGAGCTGTTCAAGGGCGAGAACACCTGACAAGTGGCCGGGACACGTGGCAATGAACCTCACTCCTGAACAGATCGTCACATTCATCGCGATCGGCTTTCAGTCGTATCGGAGACAATTCCAATCCTCGACCCGACGTGCCGCAGCGCGCTTCGAGAGTAGGGACTGGGTTTCGATCCGCAGGGACAACCTTGAGCGAAGGGACGCGTACGGAACCGAGCTCGATGCCACGATCCGGTCTGTGACAGCCGCTGGATACCGAACCGACGACCGTGATACCTGGTCGGCGGCCAAGGCCCTTTATCGGGCAGAGCACTCGACAGATCCATTCCAGGAGATCGCAGAAACATTCTTCAATTCCGTGGCGCGGCGCTTGTTCGGAACGGAGGGGATCGATCCTGATCTCGAATTCTTGGCCCCGTCCCCGGACGCGACCAAGACACCGATTCGCGAAATGCTCCGTGTGTACGAGAGCCCGGCTGATGTGCGGACACTTCTCGAAGATTTGTTGAGGGACTGCCGGTTCCACGCCTCATGGCGCGATCGGCATGGGGATCTCGATCGTGCACTGGAACTCATGGCTGATCTGCCTGATCGCGTCGAGGTCATCGACCAGCTGTTCTATCGGGGAAAGGGGGCCTATCTCGTGGGTCGGATGTTCCATGGGTCGGATCAGACGCCGTTCGCCCTTGCGATCAGGCACGGACGGGCCGGACTCAGGCTCGGGGCGGTCCTCGTCGGAGATGAGGATCTCTCCATCCTGTTCTCGTACACCCGAGCTCCCTTCCTCGTGTCTGTCGACATTCCGGGCGAACTCGTCGCGTTCCTCGCCGAGTTGCTCCCGTGGAGGAAAGCGTCGGAGCTGTACGCCTCAGTCGGCTTCACGAAGCAATCCAAAACGGAGCGGTATCGCGATCTTGTTCGGTATCTCGAGAACTCGGATGACGGGTTCGTCTACGCGCCCGGAATACCGGGGCTCGTGATGATCGTCTTCACACTTCCGGGCTACGACGTTGTGTTCAAGGTGATCCGTGATCACTTTCCACCGCAGAAGAAGGTGACTCCAGATTTGGTTGCGACGAAATACCGACTCGTTGCCCGCCACGATAGGGCAGGACGCCTCGTCGAGGCCCAGCGATTCGTCGACCTCAGGCTCCCAAAGGATCGGTTTGATCCAGAGGTCCTCAACGAATTGCTCACTGGTGCTTCGCGAAACGTCACCGAACGTCGTGACCAGGTCACGCTCAAGACGGTCTACGTCGAACGTCGCGTGACACCGTTGGACATATTCCTCAGAGAGGCTGACGAGGAGGCAGCGTCGCGGGCGATCATCGGATATGGAACTGCCATCAAGAACCTTGCTGCGACGAACATCTTCCCCGGAGACATGCTTCTCAAGAACTTTGGAGTTACGTCAAGGGGGAGGATCGTGTTCTACGACTATGACGAGATCTCCGATCTGACAGATTGCAAGTTCCGTCGATTCCCCGAGTCCGACGACCCGTTCGACGAACTCAGCTCCACTCCCGCGTTTGGCGTGGGGCCGAACGACATCTTCCCAGAGGAGCTTCCGCGGTTTCTCGGGTTGAGCGCGAAGCTGCGTGCAGCGTTCGATCAACGTCATGCCGATCTGTTCGGTGTTGAGTTCTGGCACGGCGTGCAGCGCAGGCTCGAGGCAGGTGAGATCATCGAGATCTTGCCGTACCGAAGGTCGAGGGTCCTTCAACAGGAAGATCGACCGGTCACGGACGACACATAAGGGTGACCCGCGTGTGGGTCGAGGCGCGCGTTTGGTCTACGGTTCCACCATGAAGACCATCACGATCACCGTCCACACAGGCCGTGGCAGGGCCGTTGTCGACATCACTCACGATGCTGCATCGTTCGTCGGGGACCTCGGCGACGGGCTGCTGAACGTCTTTGTCCCGCACGCAACGGCCGGAGTGGCGATCATCGAGACGGGAGCCGGTTCAGATCCCGATCTGCTCGACTCGATCGAGCGGTTGCTTCCGCCTGACGACGCCCTTTACCGTCACAAGCACGGGACCCCAGGCCACGGCGCGGATCATGTGCTCCCCGCGTGGATCGCCCCATCGGTCATCGTTCCAGTCGTTGCGGGACGCCTCGCCCTCGGTACGTGGCAATCGATCGTGCTTGTTGATCCGAACACCGACAATCCCATCCGGACTGTAAGGCTCTCGATGCTGCCCGACGGCTGACGGCGGCTCTGATCCATCTATCACTTCCCGTCAAGATTGCCTAAACTGCTTGGCCAAGCCTCAACCGATTTCCGAGGAGAATTCCACATGCAGCAGGAAACCCTGCGCGCAACCAAGCGCGAAACAGCGGGAACCCGTGCGTCCAAGCGGCTTCGTCGCGATGGTCGGGTACCTGGTGTCGTCTACGGAACCGACATCGAGCCCATTGCGATCCACGTATCGAGACGTGAGCTCTACTCCGTCCTTCATACAGACGCAGGGCTCAACGCCATCATCGAGGTCGAGGTCGACGGTCAATCCGTGCTCACGGTTGCTCGCGAGATCTACCGCCACCCTGTTCGTGGTGAGATCGACCACCTCGACTTCATCAAGGTGTCGCTCGACATAGAGATCGAAGCCGAAGTTCAGATCGATTTCGTCGGTACGCCCGTCGGCATCATCGACGAGGATGGGATTCTCCATACGCTCGAGCCGCGCGTCACGATCAGCGCGCTGCCGAATGCGATCCCTTCAACCATCGAGCTCAACATCTCCGCAATGGTATTGCACGACACGCTCACCGTAGGGGATCTTCCTGAGATTGAAGGCGTGACGTATGTCTCTGACGCGGAGCATGCCGTTGTGACCATCAGCCTCCCGGCCGCCGAGATCATCGAGGAGCCAGAAGTGGTTGAGGGCGAAGAATTGCCTGAGGGTGAAGAATTGCCTGAGGGTGAAGAAGCATCAGAAGGCGCTGAAGAGGTCGACGGCTGATCGCCGCGTCAGACATCCGCCTCGTTGTCGGGCTTCGGAACCCCGGAGCCGAATACGAAGGAACCCGCCACAACATTGGTGCGGACGCTGTTCTGCGGTTCGTTGCCGACGCGTCAGCAACGCTCAAGAGAGCACCGCAGGGAATACGCGCCGAGGCGACGAGTGTGAACATGGAGGGCCATCACGCCGTCGTTGCTGTACCAACGACGTTCATGAACGAGTCAGGTCAGGCCGTCCAACGACTCGTCCGGTACTACGGCATCGGCCTGCCAGAGATGCTCGTTGTCCACGACGACATCGATGTTCCATTCGGGAAGCTGAAGATGCAGTGGGCTCGAGGCCATGGCGGCAACAACGGTGTGAGATCGGTCGTAGGGGGCGTCAAATCACCCGACTTCTGGCGGCTCAAGATCGGTGTTGGTCGTCCGCCCGGTCGCGTGGACCCAGCGGACTTCGTACTCAGCAGATTCAAGAAGGTCGAGCGACCTGACATCGACGTGTCGGTGTACCGTGCGGCGGAGGTGATCGAGCGCTTCATCGTCGGAGGCGGCGAGGAGACTCGGCAATTCACCGGAGAGCTGAACAACGAGTCGGAGTAGTCCATGGGTCGATACGTAGGTGCCATAGACCAAGGAACAACCAGTTCTCGCTTCGTCATCGTCGATGCCGAGGGCGATTTTGTCGCAATGTCCAGCAAGGAACACGCGCAGGTGCTGCCGCGGCCCGGGTGGGTCGAGCACAAACCGGACGAGATACTCGCCAACACGTTCTCAGTCATCACAGAAGCGCTTGACATCGCCGGGATTCGGGCTTCGGATCTGGCCGGTGTCGGCATCACGAATCAGCGTGAGACAACCGTCATCTGGGACAGGAAGACGGGTAAGGCGGTTGCAAACGCGATCGTGTGGCAGGACACGAGGACCGCCGAGATCGCCAGGTCTCTCGCGTCGACGTTTGGCGCAGACGCATTCAGGGCCAAGACCGGTCTTCCGCCGGCGACGTACTTCGCGGGTCCAAAGATCAGATGGATACTCGATCAGTATCCAGATCTCAAGCAACCCGCACGTGATGGCCGGTTCGTTTTCGGAACTATCGACTCCTGGCTCGCCTGGCATCTGACCGGTCGTCACGTCACGGACGTGACGAACGCGAGCAGAACGATGCTGATGGATCTCGAATCGCTGTCGTGGGACGACGATCTGGTGGATGCTCTCGGCGTACCCAAGGCGATGCTGCCGGAGATCGTGCCATCCATCGGCGACATCGGGTCGTGCACGGGTGTACTCGAAGGTACGCGGCTCACCACAATTCTTGGGGACCAACACGCTGCGCTTGTCGGCCAGGCAGCGTTCGACGTTGGCGATACGAAGGTGACCTATGGCACCGGGGTGTTCCTCGTCTCGAACACAGGGACAGACATCGTCCGATCGGAATCGGGGCTTCTCTCCACCGTGGCCTATCAGATCGCCGGCAAGCCTGCCAGGTACGCATTGGAGGGCTCGGTGGCGATCGCAGGGTCAGCCGTTCAATGGCTCCGCGACAACATCGGGATCATCGACACGGCAGAGGAGATCGAAGCCGTGGCATCGACCGTTCCCGACAACGGGGACGTGTATTTCGTACCTGCGTTCTCCGGGCTGTTCGCACCTCACTGGCGTGATGATGCACGAGGCGTGCTCGTGGGGCTGACCAGGTATTCCAACAAGGGCCATCTCGCGCGAGCTGTCCTCGAAGCAACAGCGTTCCAGGCAAAGGATGTGATCGATGCCATGGTTGCAGACACCGGCCGTGAACTCCCCGAGCTGCGGGTTGACGGTGGGATGGTCGCCAACACGTTGCTGATGAGATTCCAGGCCGATATTCTCGGACTCGACGTCGTGGTTCCCTCCATCACCGAGACGACCGTCCTCGGTGCCGCTTTCGGCGCCGGCATGGCTTCGGGCGTCTGGAGTGACTCTGACGAGGTCGCTCGGCGATGGCGTGAAGCCGTTCGCTACCGACCTTCGATGGAAGACGGAGTACGGGATCGATTGCTGAGAGGCTGGTCAAAGGCGATCGATCGATCGTTGAACTGGATCGAGTGATGAAGCCGCCTTCGTTTCCGTTCTTCCTATAGGCTGGCGAGCCATGTCGATTCCAAACCTCCTCGCTCTCCTGCGGTTGATGCTGACCCCAGTCGCGATGTATCTGGTGCTCCAATCACCGAGCAGCCGGAGCTACGCGGTAGCTGCAACCGCAGTGTTCGTCGTCGCTGCTCTCACAGATTTCGCCGACGGATACCTTGCGAGGCGGTGGCGAATCACGACATCGTTGGGGGCGTTTCTCGACACGGTTGCAGACAAGGTGCTGGTTGGGGGTGTACTTATTGCACTGGTGGAGATCGGGACGACGAGCAGTTGGGCTGCGTTCATCATCGTTGCTCGAGAGGTGTCGATCATGGGACTGAGATCGGTTGCAGCTCTCGACCAGTCGACGGTTCCTCCCTCGATCTGGGGGAAGTCGAAGGCTGCGATCCAGTTCACCGCCATCTCGTTTGCGATCATCCAATTCGATGTCGGACTGGGTGGTTGGAGATTGGACCAGTGGCTCATCGGATTGGCTGTGGTTGTGACGGTCGTTTCAGCGGGCGATTACTTCTCTCGCTTCCGCGCCGTACTCACACCGAGAGACCGTGCAGGCTGAGACATTCGTCACCGGGGGGAGTGGCCTTGTCGGTGGGCAGTTACTGAGGTCTCTGGCGAACAGTGGCGTCTCGACGCGTGCTCTTGCGCGTTCAGATGCCGCGTCTGATGTTGTTGCAAGCCATGGCGCCGATCCAGTCAGGGGCGATCTCTTCGATGCCAACGCGCTGAAGGATGGGATGTGGGGGGTTGAAGTGGTGTATCACCTTGCCGGAGTCAACGAGACATGCTCGCGCGATCGGGGATCGATGGAGCGCACGAACATCGAGGGGACCAGATCAGTGGTCCGCGCCGCGGCCGCGGCTGGTGTCCGTCGAGTTGTATACACGTCCTCTGCGGCAGCGATCGGCGAACGCCAAGGGACGATCGGTGCGGAGCACACCGTGCACTCCGGCAAGTACGTGTCCGGGTACGCCCGGAGCAAGCATCTTGCAGAGATAGCAGCGTTCGAGGAAGCGGATCGTCTCGGAGTCGACCTCGTCGTCGTCAACCCGTCCTCCGTGCAGGGACCGGGAAGGGCAAGCGGTTCCGCAGAGTTCCTTCTCCGTGTGCTGAACGCCAAGCGGCCGCTGCTTGTCGACACGCCATTGTCCTTGGTCGACATGGACGACTGCATCACAGGGCACATCAATGCTGCAACGTACGGCAATCCGGGGGAGCGGTACATCCTCTCGGGAGCCACGATCTCGGTCGCAGATGCGGTTGATCTTCTGTCCGCTGCAGCCGGTCGCGAGATCAACCCGCGATGGATGAGTATGAACTTCACCCGAACCGTCGGCATGGCCGCTGCCGGTCTGGCCTCGATCGTTCGCCCATCTTTTGGCGTCTGCCCTGAACTCATCGCGACGCTCATCCACGGGCACCGCTTCGATGGTTCCAAGGCAGCGAGAGAACTGCGGTTCACCTACACCGGAGTGTCAGACACGATCCTTCGCACCGTGAGGTGGTTCGCAGAGGAAGGTCTCATCAGAGTTCATTGATCGGGTCGTGATCATCGATGAACGCCATGAGTCGCTGCAGGTCGGCTGTACGCCACGCCCTGCGGTGCGCACTCATGTTGTCGAAGTTGACCGTTGCAGTGACGGTGATGAAGAGCTTGCTTGCGGCGGAGACGATGTAGTCGGCCCAACACTGATCGAGGGTGTAGTTCTCGATGCCGGTCGAGATCAGGTGCTGGTGGTACAAGCCGACAAGCCTTCTCTCTGAGGTGCGGCGGTCTTGGGGGCTCAGGGAACTGATCAGCAGGTATGCGACGTCGCTGATCCCTTTCCCGCGCCCCGTTGTCTGCCAGTCGATCAGGATCGCAGACGGATCGTTGGGGTGGGACCCGAAGAGGAGATTGTCAAGGTGGATGTCCCTGTGGACGCAGGTGTACGGCGGCCCTTCGATCCGGTCGAGAATCAGTGGTATGTCTTGTGCGAACAGGTCGCCGAACTCCATGAGACCACGTGAAATCTCGAAATCGGGCAGGATCGTCCTGATCGTACGCGGGTACTGGGTCCACCATTCGACGAAATCGGTATCAGCAATCGTGAGCAACCAGTCCATGCCCTCAAGGGCATCATCGCCCCACCATGCAGCATGGATTCTTGCAAGGGCCATCACCGCGGCTTCGGCCTGTTTCGGAGTACAGCCATCCAGGAAACTCACGGTGCGGAGGCGACTCAGATCCTCCAACAGCAGGACTGCGGCTCCGGTCCCGGAATCGGCTTCCCCGTAATAGCAATAGGGCACTGAGAAGTCCTGTCCGGCAGCGATCTCTTGGTAGAACCTGACTTCATGCAAGCTGAACACGTGGTCAGGGTCCGGTGGGGAGAACTTGGCGATCACTGATGATGGTGCGCCCACGACAGGTTCGGAGTATGTGAGGTCGAAACGAGCCAACTCACCGGTCCACCCCTGCTCCTCGCCCACACGCTCCGCTCGGAACGACGTCACGGACGCGTTGGATTCAGGCTCGCCGACACCCAACGCGTCGGTGAGCCAATCCGCTGTCACGTTCTCAACACCCTCAGGAATGGTCATGGGCGACCACGCTAGCGGGAGAACAACAACAATCGCTTGCGTCAACTGTGGTTCGGTAACCAGGCTCGCGATTGCGTATTCTGAAAGAAGATCGTGACAGAACAGCGCGTTCGGGTGTCCTTTCACCAGAAGAGCCAGGAGAATCTTGCGATGACGAAGGTGCGGGCAACCATTACCGCAACGGACGAGCGACTCATCGAAGCGCTACATGTTCCGCTTCGACGGTTTGCGGCGATTGTCGGCAACTGGGGCGACGATCCCGATGATCTGTTGCACGACGCGTGGCTCCGAGTTCTCGAACGAGGATCGCTCAGCGATCTGGAGAACCCGGCGGCCTATCTGAAACGTACGATGATGAATCTCGCTGCCAATTGACGGCGCCAGGACGGCTCCAGGCGGTGGCTACGGGGACGATGGAACGTCCAGAGTCCGATTGCAACTGTCGACGGTTACCCATCCGATCTTGCGGACCTCGCGATATTGCCGGTTGATCAGCGAGCAACGCTCTACCTCGTCGAGGTTGAGGGATTCTCCTATGACGAGGTCGGACAGATGATGGGGTGCACGGCGAGTACGGCGCGGATGCGCGCCATGCGAGCTCGCCGTCGCATGCGTTCGGTGCTTGATACGGAGGTGCAACGTGGATAGCAACCGAATACAGAAGATGGAACGCTGGGCCGATCGTGGCGATCATGGGGGTGCAAACAGCCCTGGTGGATCGCTTGAGCTCATCGCTTTCTTCCAGCTCGGCACCTTTGGTGCCAGAGCGCCGGGTACGTCCGGTCCATGGCATTGTCGTTGCGGGCAGCGCGGCAGTCTTGACAGTTGTTGTGATCGTTGCCGGAGTCTTAGCCGTGAGGCTCGGGCCGGAGGACAACGTGGCTCCCGCTGACAGCACACCAGTTCCTGTGGACGTTGTCACGACGGCGCCGGCGCCCGATGCCGGCATCGTGGCCGCAACCCTACCGACAACACCTATTGCCGAATCCGTTGTCCCCGCGGACGTCGATCTGACCACGTGGATTGAAGTCCCTCTCAACTCTGATGTATTCGGGTATGAGCCCGTCTACGACGTTGAGTGGATCGATGGGATCCTCTACGCAGTCGGATCCTCGAACGAAGAGGAAGGCGAGTTCGCTTCCTTCCGCGGCACGGTGTGGCGCTCTCCCGACAGTATCGCCTGGGACCGCACTGCGACGGTGTCTGATCCCGGAAGTGTCATGTACGCGATCGCCGGTTCCGATACCACGCTCGTGGCGGTGGGCGAAATCATGGCCGATCAGACGTACGGTGCGATCTGGACGTCTCAAGATGGTGAAACCTGGACTCGCGTACCGCGCGATGACGACACCTTTGGATCTGCTTTCGGCAAGATCCATGAGGTTGCCGTCGGTGGACCAGGATTCGTTGCCGTGGGCGAGTTGTGCGAGGACTCTGAGGCATGTTTTGCCCAGCCCACTGTGTGGGTCTCGGAGAATGGCTCGAGCTGGGCACGGCTTCCATTCATTGATGCAACCCCTGGTGTGATCAACGACATCACGTCCTACGACGGAACATTGGTCGCCGTCGGTCGAACGTTCTCCGAATCCGGCGGTCTCGCAGCCATCTGGATATCGGACGACGGATACACATGGGAGAGAATCGTTGACGATGGCGTCTTCGGTGGCGCAGGAGACCAGTGGATCAATGGCGTGACCTCATCAGAGGGCGGTTTCGTGGCAGTTGGCGCCCGGGAGGCGCCGGGTCGCGCATTGACTGATCGTGAACTGGAGATCACCGGTGGAATGAAGTTGACCGAGGCTGTGGTGTGGTCTTCACCCACCGGCAGAGTCTGGACGATCAGCGAAAGCTACACCGCTGACTGGCCTGTTTCGGCAACCTTCGTTGATGTCGCGACCGTGGGAAGCCAGTACGTCATCGTCGGACACGAATTTGTCTACATCGACGCGAACAATGAAGACGAGCTCCGCGAGATGGGTCTGATGGATGGGTTGGGCGTCATGGTGTGGGCGTCGCCAGACGGTTCAACATGGACCCGTGCCGACACAGGGGAACAGTTCTTTTCGGCAAGGCCCACTGTTGTGACGGGCAACCCAGCAGGTGCAATCATGTTCGCGGAGCTTGGGGGAACGACGATCTGGCGAGCACCGCCGGAGTGAACGGCATGCCCATCAATGCTGTCACGGTGTTGTATGGAACTCCGCGCCACCGGTCGAAGTAACAACCCAAATGCCAGTGTTGCGTGCGACCACAGTTTTCTGCCTGAATCCCGCAGCTTCTTGATCGATGGTGTCCAGGATTTCGACCTGCGCCGATTCGTGACCAAGTGCAGCCACACAGGGAAGCCGCAGACGGTGTCGATTGCGAACCCGTGATCGACAACGTTGAAATGTTCTCGCAGGCCACCGTGACTGCAGGGGCGTTGTTCGAGGGCAGGATCGTCATGGTGGGTCACTCATGCCCCTCGGGTGAAGCCGAACTCGCCTACCAGTGGTCTGGACTCGGTAGCTCAACGGCATCTTCCCCATGCTGGTTGCGGAGGATCCTCCCGACCCGTGCGTGCTGGCTATGCGGTGGTCGCGACGCGTTCGCTCTCTTGCTGAAGGCCGTTGGCCATGGCGCCGATCCCTTTACGCATCTGCTTGTCCGTGTAGCCCTTCACCAGACGGCCGAGGAGGTTGAGCGCATAGGTGTAATGAAGGGTCAGCTCGGTTCCTCCACTGTTTGGCACGATGTTGAAATCCGCCACAGCGCCGGAGATCGGAAGCTTGAAGGTCTCATCGATGTTCACGGTCAGGCGCTTGTTCGGCTCGAGTCGATCGACGCGCTCGTTGACACCGCCGAAGGGCGCAAAGTCGCAATGTCGCGTGGACCCTTCGACGACAGGACCGACCGAGGTCAGTTCAGAGTCCGTTACGCCCGGACTCCATCGCTGGATGTCCCCGAAGTCGTGGAGCACTTCCCACACCTGCTCGACAGGGGCATTGATCTGACGGGTGATCGTGAATTCCGGCAATGGGTGTCCTTTCGTCGTAGGACTGCCAACGCGAGGCGAGCAGACCCGATTCCGGAAAACTGCGTTGCCTGCGTTGTCAAGGTACGAGTGGCGCTCCATCGACGGCCTTGGCTCGTCCGCGTCCGGGATGCGTCCTGCCCTGGTTGGGTAGGATCGGGTGATGTCAGAGATCCAGGTTTGGCCCGAAGGGGTCGACGTACCGTTCGAACCTGAGGCCAATCTTCTCAAGACGTTGGTCGACGCCGACATCCCCATTGCCCATCTGTGCGGTGGAAGGGCTCGTTGCTCCACATGCAGGGTGTACGTCCTGGACGGTCTTTCGGTCTTGTCCGATCGGCCCGCCGAGGAAGCTGCCATGGCGATGAAGCTCGATCTTCCGGATGAGGTTCGACTTGCCTGTCAGACCACATTGTCGGGATCGGTGAGCTTGAGAAGGCTTGTGTTGGACAAGACGGACGAGATGCTCGCCTCCCAGCTCGGAAAACCGGCACTTGTGGGACCTGTCGGGAGGGAGGCCCACGTGGCAGTCCTATTCGCCGACGTTGTCGGCTACACGAAGATGTCCGATGCTCTGCCTCCATACGACATCGTGCACCTGCTCAATCGTTTCTTCAGTCGGACGAGTGACGTGGTCGCCACAAACGCGGGTGTGATCGACAACTACATGGGTGACGCCGTTCTTGCTCTGTTCGGTCTTCACGGCGAACCAGAGCCGGCTCTGTCGGCGGTTCGATCAGGGCTCGGCATACTCGAAGTTGCCAAGGAGCTCACGCGGTACATCGAGAGGATCTATGGCATGGGCTTTGGCGTGCGGGTTGGGGTGGATTTCGGTGAAGTCATCTTCGGTCTCATAGGCGCAGGGACAGCGGCTCGCGAAACTGTGATAGGCGACACTGTCAATGTTGCCAGCCGACTCGAGTCAGCGAACAAGGACACCGGATCAAACATGTTGGTGAGCGACGCGGTCCACGAGCTGACGGATCACGAAGTAACGTTTGGTCAACGCCATGAACTGGATCTTCGGGGCAAGGTTGGCCGGGTAGTTGCTCATGAAGTCATTGCTGTCGGAAGCCCGCCAGACCGTACAGCTGACACGTGATACCTGGCACCTGTTGCCTGTAGCCTGCTGACGGTGGCTCCGCTGAGCGTTCTCCTTGATCGCTGGCGTCGCGACCTCGACGCACCCCTCCCCGGTCGAGTCGTCGTTGCGCCGTCCGCGCGCGCCTACGTGGTTGCGGCGACCGCAAGACGGCTTGCGCGACCGATCCTCGCGGTCGTTGCCGGAGAGCGCGAAGCAGAGGACCTCGTCGAGGACATATCGATATTCACAGACGACGTGATCCAGCTCCCTGCATGGGAGACCCTGCCATTCGAACACGTCTCTCCGAACGTCGTGACGATGGCTGCCCGTGTCGTGGCCAGACATCGACTGACTCAGGATGTCCCCGTTGTCGTGGTTGGCTCGGTGAGGGCGGTGATCCAAAGACTCTCCCCGACACCGGTCGAGCCACGGGTTCTTCGGCGAGGTGATGTGTACGACTTCTCAGAGACCGTTGCTGATCTCGTGAGGCTCGGATACACGAGGGTCGACCGTTGCGAGACACGAGGCGATCTCTCGGTCAGGGGCGGGCTCATAGATGTGTTCCCGCCGACTGCTGAAGACCCGTACAGGTTGGACTTCTTTGGGGATAATCTCGATGAGATCCGCTCCTATTCAGCCGTCTCCCAACGGTCAGAGGAGGCATTGGAGTCGGTTTCGATCCATCCAGCGCGCGAGATGATCCTCGACGCGGGCCTTGCTGAGCGCGCAGAGCATCTCCTTGACGAGGCGCCATGGGCCGCGGAAACATGGGATCGCATAGTCGACGGAATCTCGTTCCAAGGGATGGAGTCATGGCTGCCGTGGCTTGCCCTTCCCAGAACGATTCTCGATGAAACGGACGCACCGGTGTTCCTGTTCGACCAGGTACGTTGCGCTGCAAGGGCAGATGCTCTGATCGGCGAGGAAGCCGACCTGGCCGAGGCACTCTCCGACACATGGGGAACGGAGGGGCCACAGGGCGGCAATCACCCACCGCTTTATCTCCCTCTCGTCACGGATACGATCTCGGATCGATTGATTGAAGCTCCTCCGCAGTCCTCTGGCCCCGGTGACGATGGCTATGAGATCCGATCGCTCGATGGAGTGCCGGGCGACCCTGGGTCAATTGCACACGCCATCAACCTGTGGAAGGACAGAGGTGTGGACATCGTTGTCGCGATGGATGGTCAGGCCGCCGCAGACCGTGTTGCGTCCGTGCTTGGAGAGCATGGCGCCGATCTCCCCGTCGTCGACGATCTCGACATGTTGGGCCCTGCCATCACCTCCATCGGGATCCATACCGGCTTCGTGTTCCCTGCGCTCGGTTTCGGCGTTGTGGGCGAGCGCGAGGTGGCTGGGAGAAGGCGGGCACATCGAACGGCGCGACGAGGAACCGCCAGACCGGTCCGCGAAGCCTTCAGGGATCTCAATCCGGGGGACTTCATCGTCCATCAACACCACGGGATCGGGCGATTCACAGGCCTTGTGAACAGAACCATGGCCGGGATCGAGCGTGACTACTTGCTCGTTGAATACGCCGGAGACGACAAGCTGTACGTCCCGACGGATCAGCTCGCATCGATCACGAGGTACACGGGCGGTGAATCGCCCCGCCTGTCGAAGCTCGGCGGCACGGACTGGAGCCTGATTCGAAGCAAGGTTCGGAAGGAGGTCGCGGTTGTGGCCGACAGGGTTGTCGCGCTCCATCGCAAACGCGCAGAAGCGGTCGGTCACTCTTTCCCCCCGGACACGCCGTGGCAGGGCGAATTCGAAGCCGCCTTCCCATTCGAGGAGACACCGGATCAGCTCACGGCGATCGCGGATGTCAAGGCTGACATGCAGGGTGACAGCCCCATGGATCGCCTCATCTTCGGGGACGTGGGCTACGGAAAGACAGAGGTTGCGGTCCGGGCGATGTTCAAAGCCGTCCAGGACGGCAAGCAGGTCGTCATGTTGGTACCGACGACTCTTCTCGCACAGCAGCACTTTGTCAACTTCGAGGAACGATTCGATCCCTACCCGGTGAGGGTTGAGATGCTGTCGCGTTTCCTGACCCCCAAACAACAGAGGGATGTCATCGCCGGCGTCCACGATGGCTCTGTCGATATCGTCGTTGGGACCCACAGGCTGCTGTCCAAGGACATGGTGTTCAGATCCCTCGGGCTTGTCGTGATCGACGAGGAGCAACGGTTCGGCGTTGCGGCAAAGGACAGACTCAGGGAGCTCAGGTCGAGCGTCGACGTGCTGACCCTGACCGCTACTCCGATTCCAAGGACCCTCGAGATGGCTCTGACCGGCATCAGAGACGTCAGCAACATCCGTACAGCGCCCCAGGACAGACACCCCATCCTCACATACGTCGGTCCGTACGACGAACGTGCCGTCGGAGCCGCCATTCGCAGGGAGATGTTGCGCGAGGGGCAGATCTATTACGTTCACAACCGGGTGCAGTCAATCGATCATGCGGTTGCAAGACTGAGGGAACTCGTCCCGGACGCGCGATTCGCGATCGCACATGGACAGATGTCTGAGGGACAGCTCGAACAGGTCATGTATGACTTCTGGAACCACGAGTACGACGTGCTCGTAGCCACAACGATCATCGAGGCCGGACTCGATCTCCCGACGGTGAACACGCTCATCGTCGAGCGGGCAGATCGGCTCGGGCTTGCCCAGTTGTATCAACTCAGGGGCCGTGTCGGACGCTCGAACCAGCGAGCCTATGCATATCTGTTCCACCCCGTCGATGATCGGCTCACCGATACGGCCTACCGGAGGCTCGAGGCAATCGGTCAGTTCTCGGAACTCGGAAGCGGCTTCGCGCTTGCCATGCGTGACCTCGAGATCCGTGGCGCCGGGAGCATCCTGTCAGAGACCCAGTCGGGGCATATCGCTGCAGTTGGCATCGATCTGTACACGGAACTCGTGGCCGACGCCGTCAACAGGCTCAAGGGCGAGGCCCCGGCGGAAGCCGAACCGGAACCTGTCCGGATCGACCTCTACGCAGACGCCCATCTCCCCGATGAGTACGTTCCGGGTGTCGAAGCTCGCCTCGAGGCGTATCGAAGGCTCGCTGCAGCGACAACGGGCGAGGCAGTCGACGATGTTGTCGCCGAGTGGGAGGACAGATACGGTCCGCTCCCCGATGGAGCCGTAGAACTCATCGACGCGGCGAGACTGCGTGTCGAGGCGCTCAGAATCGGGATCACCGAGATCGTACAGAACCGCAGGGAGGTGCGCATTGCTCCTGTGACCTTCAAGACCTCCCAGGAGGTTCGCCTGGCCCGCCTCCTCCCGAAGGCGCTCGTGCGTGGATCGGTGCTCTACCTCCCGCCTCCGGACGACTCGCCGGCAACGGTGATTGCGAAGTTTCTCCGTACAATGTGGCCTGCGCCAACAGAATCTGACGGGAATCGATGATCACGAACAAACGAGTAGGGCTCGTCATTGGGGCACTTGCGCTTGCGGCTGCAGCGTGCAGTTCTGCAGACGTCGCAGCCACCGTCAACGACTCCGAGATCTCCGACTCGTTCGTGCTGAGCATTCGTGATGGCAACGAGGGCAGGGTCACCGTCTCGGCTGAGCAGTTCCGCAACGATCTTTCGAGGTTGATCTTCACCGAGGCGATGTTGACAGCGGCAGAAGCTGAGTTCGGGTTGACCGGTCTCGACACTCCCGAAGCACGCGAGGCCTTCCTCATGACCGCTTCGCTCCAGGAAGAGACCTATCTGGCAACCGTTGATGCAGATCCGGAGCTGAGCGACGTAGCCGTTGATGTTGCAGTTACACAGCTCATGCTCCGATCAGAGATCAGGAAGGCTCTCGCCGCTGTCGAGACGAATATTCAGGATGTATGGCAGAACGACCAGGGCAGCCTCGTGGAGGTGTGTGCAAGGCATGTCTTGGTCGCCACGGAGAGCGAGGCTGATGATGTACTCGTCAGGCTTGAGGCCGGCGAAGTTTTCGCAGCCGTCGCCGACGAAGTATCTCTCGACACCGTATCTCCCGGAGGCACTCTTCCGTGCCCGGTTTCTCCGGCCACGTTCATCGCCTCGTTCGCAGCCGTGGTGGCGACTTCACCGATCGGAGAACTCTCCGGTCCCGTGGAAACCGGATTCGGTTGGCACATCATCTTCATCGACTCGAGAGAGTCGCCAGCCTCTCTCGATGAACTCGCTGCAGACCCCGTCAGGTGGATACCAGACGATACGCTCGACAACTTCTGGAACTCCTGGCTGAACGACGTCGTGGAGCTGGCAGATATCACCGTGCGAAGCGACATCGGTACGTGGTATCCGCCTGTCGACGGCATCCTCCCGCCACCGCCCTCGCCCTGACATGACGATCACGATCGTCGGCCTCGGACCGGCAGGGCTTGGTCACGTGGATGCCGCGACGATGGCCGTGATCCGTGCAGCCGACACGGTCATCATGCGAACACTTCGACATCCCGCGGCGACTGATCTGGCGCAGACTCGCGACATCGTCACATGCGATGATCTCTATGACGCGCATACAGAGTTCGACGATGTCTACGCCTCGATAACCGAACGTGTCCTCGCTGCAGCTTCGGCAGGTTCCGTTGTGTACGCGGTGCCAGGGAGTGCAGTGGTCGGCGAAAGGGCAGTGACACAGATACGTCTGGACGCGTCAGCCGCCGGACACGACGTGGCTGTGCATCCCGGACTCTCCTTTCTTGACCTCGCATATGTCGCCGTCGGACTCGATCCGATCGCAGATGGGCTTCAGGTGCTCGACGCCAGGGACCTTCCCGACCCGCTGCCACTCCATCTGCCGACGATCATCACGCAACTGGATTCGAGGCTCCGTTCCGCTGACGTGTCGCTCGCCCTCACCAGAACGATCGAGCCGGAGACCGAGCTGACGATTCTTGATCGGCTGGGTGATGCAGACGAGGTCATCGACGTCATGTCCGCGAGCGATCTGGCGCGATACGCCGCCGGACCGAGGACCTCGGTCTACGTACCCGCGACAACATCCGGCCTTCTGGGACTCATCGCGACGAACCGCATTCTTCGGCGTGAGTGCCCATGGGACAAGAAGCAGACCCATCACACACTTCTCACGCACCTCATCGAGGAGACATACGAGACTGCAGATGCAATCGGCCAACTCCCCCAGGATGCGCCAGCGGGCGACCCGGATTTCGGTGCATACGCCGAGGTCGAGGAGGAACTCGGCGATCTGCTGCTCCAGGTGATCTTTCATGCAACCCTTGCATCTGAAGCAGGTGCTTTCGACATCGACGAGGTTGCGGAGAACATCCGTCGAAAACTGGTGCAACGTCACCCCCATGTGTTCGGGGATGTCGAGGTGCACGACGCAGATGAGGTGCTCAGGAACTGGGAACAGATCAAGAAGACCGAGAAGAACCGTGACAGCCTCATGGATGACATCCCGAAGGGCATGCCCGCGGTGGCACGGGCGATGAAGGTACAGAAACGTGCTCGCAGCGTGGGTTTCGACTGGGACGACCCCGGTCAGGTGATCTCTGTGCTGAAGGGTGAGATCCAAGAGCTCGTCAATGCCGGTCAGGACAAAGATGCCGTGGCCCATGAACTTGGCGACGTTTTGTTCACCGCCATCAATCTGGCACGCCACCTCGGGGTCGACCCTGAGGTTGCGCTTCGATCGACCGTCGACAGGTTCATCAGAAGGTTCAAGATGATGGAGCGGGATTTCACGACCCAGTCGACAGACATAGCACACGCCAGCCATGCCGAACTTGAACAAGCGTGGCAATCTGCCAAGTTGGAATCTGGATAGTGCAAAGCACCGTCCAAACGTATCTGCCGTCTACCCTCGGAGCATCATGACCGCGATAGTCACGAAGATCACAGGAATCCACGCACGCGAGATCCTCGACTCGCGTGGTAACCCCACCGTTGAGGCAGAAGTCACCCTCAGCGGCGGTGGCTTCGGGCGGGCGATCGTTCCATCGGGTGCCTCAACAGGCGCGTTGGAGGCCGTTGAGCTGCGCGACGGTGGCGAGCGTTTTGGCGGCATGGGCGTTCTCAAGGCAGTGGCGAATGTCAACGAGACGATCGCGCCAAGGCTCATCGGTCATGACGCGTTGCACCAGGAAGCTGTAGACCAGGTGATGCTCGATCTCGACGGCACACCGAACAAGGCGAACCTTGGGGCGAACTCCATTCTGGCTGTCTCCCTTGCGACTGCCAGAGCCGCAGCCTCAGGGGTGGGATTGCCAACCTACCGGTACCTCGGAGGGACAAGCGCTCGTACGCTGCCAACACCGTGTTTCAACGTCGTAAACGGTGGAGTTCACGCAGCGAACTCCATCGACACACAGGAATTCATGATCGTCCCCGGAGGGCTTCCAAGCTTCAGGGAGGCACTCAGGGCAGGAGTCGAGGTATATCACTCCCTCAAGAAAGTGCTCGGCGGTATGGGTCTTGCAACGAACGTCGGTGATGAGGGTGGCTTTGCACCCAACCTCCCCGGCGATCGTGAGGTTCTCGACGTTCTCTCCGAGGCGATCGAGACAGCAGGTTACGAGGTCGGCGAGGACATCTCATTCGCTCTCGATGTTGCTGCCACAGAGTTGTACAAGGCGGGTTCGTATGAACTGTCCGGCGCATCGCTGTCCTCGACAGAGATGGTTGATCATCTCGCGGGCCTTGTACGTGACTATCCGATCGTGTCGGTCGAAGATGGGCTCAGCGAGGACGATTGGGATGGTTGGAAGGTCATGACGGATCAGCTCGGTGACAGGACGCAGATCGTGGGCGATGACCTCCTCGTGACCAACGTCGATCTCCTTCAGAAGGCCATCGATCTCGGCGTGAGTAACGCCATCCTTGTGAAGGTGAACCAGATCGGCTCGCTCTCTGAGACTCTGCATACGATGGAGCTCGCGCAACGTTCGTCATACGGTGCCATGGTGAGCCACAGGTCAGGCGAGACCGAGGACTCGTTCATTGCCCACCTAGCTGTTGCCACGAACGCCGGACAGATCAAGACAGGTGCACCTGCACGTGGCGAGCGCACCGCAAAGTACAACCAGTTGCTCAGAATCGAGGAGGGTCTTGGTGATGAGGCACGTTTTGCGGGCTGGGACAGGTTCAGAAGGTTTCGATGACAGACACCCTTGAGCGCCCAGATTCCACTGTCTCGACGCCACGGCCGAGGAGAAGGGCCAGACGTTGGCGCTCGGTGTTGTTCACTGTTGTGTTGGTGATCGGCGGTTTCGTTGTGACGGGCGTGCTTCCTGTACGTGAGTACCTCGAGCGTGGGGACGATGTCGAGGCTGCCCAGATCGAGCTCGATCGGCTGAAGGCTGAGAATGGAGCTCTCGCCGACGATATCGATGCGCTGTTCACAGAGCAGGAGATCGAGCGGGTCGCCAGGGAGCAATACGGTTTCGTCCGGGAGGGCGAGATCGGTTACGTGGTGACCACGCCCGAAGGCCTCGATCCTGTTGCTGAGGTTGCACAGCCGGTTCTGACGGTTGTGGAAAAGCGCTCCTTCTTTCAACGACTGTGGGACTTCGTCACGGGGAACGATCAGCCGAACAATGGATGATGGCCCGATCGTGGCCATCCAGATCGGGCGATCACCTCGCTCGCCGGTCGATGTGACAACTCGTTGCCATCTTGGACTTCCGATCGTGATTGACGTACCGCCGATTCTTGACGACGGCACACCTTTCCCCACGACCCACTGGCTTACCTGCCCACTCGCCCAGCTTCGCATCTCGCGGATCGAGTCGAAAGGCGGCGTAGCGGCAGCTGACAGACTGATCGGTGAGGATCCGGATCTGGCAAGGGCTTTCGCAGAAGCGATGAGCAGATATGGATCCGATCGTGACAGGCTGATTCCTGCCGACTGGGATGGCCCCCGCCCATCCGGTGGCGTCGCAGGTTCCCGTGGAGGCGTCAAGTGTCTTCATGCCCAATACGCGGACACCGCAGCCGGAAACGCGAATCCGATAGGTCATGATGTTGCGACTCGGATCGAACCGCTCGACTGCACGGTTGCCTGTGTTATCCCGACCGCTGACGGCGTGGCATCCAACGAGGCGTGGGTCGAGCCGACGTGAGCGTCGCTGCGATCGACATCGGTTCGAACTCCGTCCGGATTCTCATCGTGTCCGAGACGGGTGATGAGCTCCACCGCGACTCGATCGTCACGGCGCTTGGAAGGGGAATGGAGGCCACCTCGTGCTTTCGAGATGACACGGTGGAGGCAACCCTTGACGTCATGCGTCGCTACTCGGACGCAATCGACAGCCACGACGTGTCTCGAGTGGGCGCGGTGGCAACGTCTGCATCACGGGACGCTTCGAACGGATCGCAGCTCATGGAAGCCATCACCCACATCATCGGCACGCGGCCTGAGATCATCTCAGGGGAGAGGGAGGCAGAGCTGTCATTCGTCGGCGCGACAGCGCACACGGCGGGGGAGCCCCCCTACCTGGTGATCGACATCGGTGGCGGTTCGACAGAGTTCGTGTACGGAACCACAGAACCCACGTACGCGCTCAGCGTCGATATTGGCTCGGTGCGTCTCACAGATCGGCTGCTCCCGGACAGGCCGCCGACGGCGATCCAGCGCTCAGAGGCTTCAGCACATGTTGATGCTGCTTTTTCGATCGTCGGTCTGCCTGGTACTCCCGGAACAGCCATTGGTGTGGCAGGAACCTTCACGAGCCTTGCGGCGATATCTCTGGGTCTCGAGCGTCACGACCGTGACGTTGTCCACGGTTCCATCCTCTCTCGATCCAAGACGAAGGGGCTGGTCACCGAACTCAGCGGCCTCACCGTTCCTGAAACCGCCGCGATACCTTCACTCGATCCAAGGCGTGCGCCCGTGATCCTTGCTGGAGCCGTGATCGCTGACAGGGCAACACTTCTCACCGGACTCAACGACATCACGGTCAGCGAATACGACCTGCTCGATGGTCTTGCATGCTCACTCGTAGGGGTGGCTGACAGCTGAAGACTCAGCCCTTGGCGTCGGCCATTGCACGGTCAACCAGGTGTGACGGCAGTTCCTGATAGTGGCTGAAAGTGGTTGTGTAGCGGCCCCAACCGTGAGTCAGGGACCGCAGATCGATTGCGTAGCGGACGATCTCGCTCGTCGGGATGAGCGCCTCGACGACCTGGCTACCGTCCGCTGTCGTTGAGGAACCCTGGACCGAACCCCGTCGTGCAGCGATGTCGCCCATTACGTCACCCTGATAAGTCGACGGGATCGTGATCGCCACCCTGGAAACAGGTTCGAGCACGATCGGTCTTGCACTGTCGAACGCCTCCTTGAATCCGGCCCTTGCCGCGAGTTTGAACGCCATCTCGGACGAGTCGACAGAGTGGTACTTGCCGTCATCGACAGTGACCTCGATGTCCACAACCGGGAACCCGTGAACTCCACCCTCGTGCATCGTCTCAACGACACCCTTCTCGACGGCCGGGATGAATCCCCGTGGTATCGAGCCGCCCTTGACGCGGTCCACGAACTCAAAACCGTCACCCCGTCCCGCGGGACGCAGTACGAGGTGGCACACACCGTATTGGCCATGGCCCCCGGATTGTTTCTTGTGCCTTCCCTCGGCATCTGCGGTCCGCGTGATCGTCTCACGGTACGGAACCCTTACCTTCTCCTGGTCAACCTGGACGCCGAATTTTCGCTCGAGCTTCTCGATCGCCGTTTGCACATGGCTCTCACCGAGACCGTACAGAAGGGTCTGGCGCGTCTCGCTGTTCCGCTCGAGCCTGAGGGAGGCATCTTCCTCGAGGATGCGGTAGAGCGCTGTTGTGAGCTTGTCATCATCTGACTGGGTTCGGGCGATGATCGCTGTGGCGAGAACCGGCTCGGGAAAGTCGATCGCGGCTGCAATAACTGGCTTGTCCTTTGGAGCGAGCGTGTCCCCCGTCTTCGTGTCCACCAGTTTGGCTACAGCAACGATGTCGCCCGCCGGTGCGGCAGCAACGAGCGTTGTCTCGTTTCCGAACATCGTTGCGATCTTCGCAAGACGTTCATCCTGGCCTGATCTGCCACTCGTGAGATGAGTCTCCGGCTTCAACGTGCCAGACATGACCTTGAGCAGACTCACCTGCCCGACGTACGGATCGGCCAGGGTCTTGAAGACAAACGCCAGAGGGTCGCCTTTGGGGTCCTTCTCGATCTCGACCTGCTGGTCACCAGCCTTGACCATCGCCGGCGGACGGTCCGCAGGTGCGGGTGCAAGCTCCACGATGAAGTCAGCAAGTCTGTCCACAGCGATAGGACCTGTGGCCGAGCCGCAGACCACTGGGAAGACCTTGGCTGTCGCAACGCCCAGAGCCATCGTGTGTTCGAGCTCCTCAACAGAGGGCACATCTCCATCGAGGTAGCGCTCGAGGAGATCGTCATCGCCGACAACGATCCCCTCAACGAGGTTGTCGTGGACTTCGTGCTCGCGATCAACCATCTCTTCGGGCATGTCAACCACTTCTGCTTTACCGGAATCGTAGATGTATGCCTTGTCACGGAAGAGGTCTGCCACACCGTGGAACGCGAGCTCTTTGCCAATGGGAAGTTCGATGGGTGCGATTCCTGCACCGAAGCGGTCACGGAGCTGGGCCAACGAGTTCTCGAACGATGCGCGTTCCTTGTCGAGCTTGTTCACGAAGATCATGCGCGGCACGCCGAGGCGCTCAGCGATCCGCCACGCGTACTCTGTCTGGACCTCGACACCCTCGACGGCATCGATCACGAAGACCGCCAGATCCACGACACGCAGGGCAGCGTGGAGCTCACCTGCATAGTCTGCGTATCCGGGGGTGTCGATCAGGTTGATCTTGTGGCCGCGCCACTCGAATGGGGCGAGCGCCATCGTTATCGTTGTCCCCCTGTCATGTTCTTCAGGGTCATAATCGGTGACGGTCGTCCCCGCCTCGACGGTGCCGATTCGAGTGATCGCGCCGGCACGAAATAGTAGGGCCTCGGCGAGTGTCGTCTTACCTGACCCGGAATGCCCGACGAGTGCGACGTTACGGATCTTCTCAGGAGGGAAGACTTTCACCGATGATCTCCTCTGTTCGTGTGTCGCAAGGTTAGGAAGCCGTGCGTGGCTGAGCGAAATCGAGTGATCGGCTGGAGCGCGTCTACTGTCTACGGTCTGATGCGTTGGCCCGGGTGGCGGAATCGGTAGACGCGACGGACTTAAAATCCGTTGTCCGAAAGGGCATGTGAGTTCAAGTCTCACCCCGGGCACCAAGGGAGACAAGGGAGACGTCCAGACATGGCGCCTTGACCCCGCCGTTTGGTGCCAATCTGGTACCAGAGCAGATCATACGTCGTTCTCGGCAACTCCCCACATGCTCTTGATACGAGGGGAGAGTGGTCGTGTGAGGGAGAACTTGTGCATCTTGTCCTCGGTGACTTCGGTCGGTGTCACCAGTCCAATCTTCTCAGAAGCGTTGCTACGGTCAGTTCGTCACGAAACAGCTAGAGGCAGCGATCACCTGAAGATTCGAACGTGACCATATCCGGTGTGGATTCAAAGGACCGGGGCGCAGAGGTGCCGTCATGCGTGTCGTTTCGACGGGCAACTATCTCTTACGGCGAGCAACTATCTCTTACGGCGAGCACAGACGGACGAAGGCATCGGAACCGGAAGACGTGTGGCGAGTAGGGTGTGACCAATGGCTTCTCCTCTCCCAACAGCCCAAGTGGGATGTCTGCTGCTCGCCGACATCACTGGTTACACCTCCTACCTCCAGGGCACAGAGCTTGAGCATGCCCAAGATGTTCTCGCGGATCTTCTGGAAACGATCATTGCTGGTATTGAGCCTCCGTTCGAAGTAGCCAAGCTCGAGGGCGATGCCGTCTTTGCCCATATGCCTGCAGCTCAGGTCGATGCTTCGCTGCTTTTTGACACCATCGAGGCGACGTACTTTGCTTTTCGGCGGCGTCTACGCGACGTGGTCCACTCGACAACATGTGACTGCAATGCCTGTGTCTTGATTCCGTCACTTGACCTGAAGTTCTTTGTGCACAGTGGCTCATATGTTGTGCGCAGAATCGGCAGATCGGAGGAGCTGACGGGTGCCGATGTTGTACTGGTTCATCGCCTGCTCAAAGGATCAGCGCGCGAAGTCATTGCGAACGACGCTTACTTGGTTCTGACGAGAGAAGCCCTTGATGCCATCGATGGTGACGCGGAAGCGCTCGGATTGGTTGCACATGTCGAACATTTTGACGTGGGCGATGTCAACGTATTCATCGAGAACCTACAGGACCGCTGGACATCCGAAGAGAGCCAGTCCGACGGCGTAGTTTCAGCCGAATCTGCGTTGGGAACATTTGAGTCGATTCTGCCACGCACACCCAGGGAGCTGTGGCCTTGGTTCACGGATCCTCGCAAACGACTCGAATGGCAGGAGGGCTTGGAGAGCATTGATGAGTTCGTCGAAGGCAGACGGGGCGTTGGCACGGTGAATCACTGCGCACACGGTGGCTCGGTAACCGTCCAGCAGGTTCTGGACTGGCATCCCTTCGAGACATTCACAACCCGCGACGAGATCGATGAATCAGGTCCTGTCCTCATCTTGACAACCGTGTTTGCACCGACCGAAGGTGGTACGAAGGTGACGTTTTACTTCCAGTGTGAGCCAGAGGCGGCCTGGCCGCATATGAAAGCGAACCTCTTTGGCACATTCGAGCGAGCGCACCACAATCTCGAAGCGATTCTCAGCGCTGAAGTGCTCTCACCGTAGACCCATGTCCGTGCGCGCAGCGCGTCGGACAACGCGGCTCAGATCAATCCCCGTTTGGCAGGTGCCGTGAGATGGCTACGGTGAATCGCGCTCCACCCGGTGGACCCGTTGCGCGGTCATAGTGCCGTTGTGTGTGGCAATGATCTACATGACGATGGCGAGACCGCGTCGAGCACCTCCGCCGAGTGTGCGGTTGCGGAAGCCGTCGAGTCGGCTGAAGTGGTCGAAGATCCGAACGATGTCTTCGGCGGGGATGCCTGACTCAACTCCTGGGCAACCATAGCGTGAACGTACCACGACAGTGCAGCCATATGTGAGTTATGGGCGGGCAAAGAAGGCAGCCGCAGTCAAGACGGATTGGATGTGCCTCCGCATTCTGGGCGCCCACATCCGGAAATGTGTCTCATCCACATCGGGAGCGCATAGCCGGCAATACGTTCGCCTCACAGGGGGTGCATAGGCGCGATATGGCGGGTGGTTAGGGAGTGGAGGTTGGTGGTAGGCGGTACACGTCCTCGGGGTTCTCGGGAAGCCCGTCGCAGCCGAGAAAAGCCTCGACCACCTCTTTCAACTCATCTGCAATCCATGGAACATCTTCGAAGACACCACGCTCTGCGGTGGCATCCAATTCGGCTTGGAGGTCGACGCACGCCTGCTTGTCTCCCGCAAGTGCAGTCCGGTAGGCGGCCATCTCGGGAGTCTCGGAGAGCTCCTCCCAGTTCGTGGCGCTGTCCCGCCCGAGCGGCAAGCGTCACCCGCGCCGAGGTGAATCTGTCGTCAGACAAGAGGTTGGCAAGGTCGGCGACCTGCGCGGGAGGCTCGATGGCCGCGCCAGCCTCCAGGGCCTCCGCCTCGATCTCCCCCAATCGTTCAAGAGCCGCCTGCAAGTCTTGCGGAGTGAAATCGGTGAGCTGCGCCCCCTCGGCGACGAGCACCGCCCCCTGTGAGCTGGTCACCAACTCATTGTATTGCTGGCTTGCCCTGATCATTATGGGGTTGAGGCGCTCAACGTACTCGGTCAGCGACAGCTCGCCACCGCCACATCCGGAGGCCAGCAACGCGACACACAACACGAACGGAACGAATCGCTTGACAGCCATCGGCTACCAGTTAAGCCGCCCCGCTGGCATTATCTGGGATCCGTGATCTGAGGGGCGGTCGGCGCTTCACACGGTGATGACGATTTTTCCTTGGGTGTGTCCCCTCTTCGAGATACCGGATCGCCTCAGGAACCTCGCTCAGAGGGTACGTTCTGTCGATAACCGGCGTGACCTTTCCGGCTTCGATGAGCTCCTTTAGAACAACGAGATCCTCTTTGTTTTCTTTCGCCGTGAACGTAGTCATCTTCTGGCTGACGAACCGTGACATCACGAGCATTCTGAGCAGTTGCGCCAGAGGTCCAAGCCATCGGTGCTCTGGTTGTCCGAAGGATGCGATGTACCGCCCTTTGGGGTTCAGTACACGCCGGCACTCCGATGGCGAACGGTTTCCTACGAGATCGAGCATCATGTCGTAGCGCTGCCCAGAGCGTGTGAAGTTCTCTTGGGTGTAGTCAATGACGTGGTCCGCGCCAATCGATCGGACCATGACCACATTCCTCGTACTGCACACGCCGGTCACTTCCGCTCCGAACGCCTTGGCAATCTGCACGGCGAACGTGCCCACGCCTCCCGACGCACCGTTAATCAAGACCTTGTGCCCCGCCTGAATCTGTCCTGTGTCGCGCAGACCCTGCAGGGCGGTGCCTGCCGCGAGAGGTACGCTTGCCGCTTGCTCAAACGTCAGGTTGGTTGGGTTCAGCGCCACCGAGTTTTCTGAGACACAGACATACTCGGCAAAAGTGCCGGCACCAATGCCGAATATCTCGTCGCCCGGTTGAAACTGCGTCACCTTCTTGCCTACCCCTTCAACCTGCCCTGCCAGATCGACACCCAGAACGTTGGCTTTTGGTTTGAGCAGCCCGGCCTGTAAGCGCATGAAATACGGCAGGCCCGTCATGAAGTGCCAGTCATAGGGATTGGCGGAAGCCGCGTGAACGCGTACCAGCACCTCATCATCCTTGACCGCCGGTTTGTCGATGTCTTTGAGCTCCAGGACATCATCAGATGACCCGTACTCGTGGTAGACGATCGCTCTCATCATGCTGTTCTGATCGTTCGCGGATTCAGTGAAAGGTAGCAGAGTCCGGTCTGACCCGGACTGAGGCCGCCCATAACCGGCTGGGTGTGTTGCGATACGACGATGTAGGTGGTGTTGCACGCCCTGGTCCGACGGTGGGATCGTCCAGTCGAGCTGCTGATGCAAGCTCTGCCCAGCTTCCCACAAATTCCACAACTCATTCCGCTCAGACTCAGACATTCGAACCATCGTGCACCTCCATCGAGACAACTCTCGTCGAAAGTGATGCAACGACCACCTGAACTCAAAGCCGCTATGGGCGGGCAGTTTCCGGGCCGTGATTGGTTCCGTTTGATAGGATTGTTTCCAGTGACTCAGACGACAGTTGAATCAACGGCCCAGCCGGTTCTGCTGATGCTTGTGGACATCAGCGGGTACACGAAGTTCATGGTGTCCCACGGCAAAGAATTGCGGCACAGCCAGATGATTATCGGTGCGCTGCTTGAGAGCCTCATGGACCAGGTGGACGTGCCGTTGAGGGTTTCCTATGTCGAGGGCGATGCGCTCCTTCTCTACGCCATCAAGAGTGGCGACGCGGACGTGTGGCGTCGACGGAGTCAGAATCTTGTTGTGCGGCTTCTTTCGCTGTTCGAGGTGTTCAGGGAGCGCTTGCTTGAGATCGGTGCTTACAGCGTGTGCAAGTGTGGCGCTTGCGCAGAAGTCGGAGATCTCAAGCTAAAGATTATCGCCCACTCGGGCGAGGCGCTGCTGACCCATGTCGGGGAGTTCCCAACTCTGTCGGGAATCGACGTGATCACGGTGCACCGTCTAGCGAAGAACTCTGTGCAAGAGGATGAGTACGTGCTGTTGACCGAAGCGGCCTATAGGGATCTCGGTCTGCCTCCGGAAGCCGAAGTGCGTGAGGGCAGAGAAGAATATGACACGGGCACGTTCAAGACGTACATCTATCTTCCGGAGGTGAATGTGACCTTGGACGAGGAAGAGATCCGAGCCCGCTTCTCGGATCAGAACGCGGCCGTGAAGATCCTCCGTGACGAGGTATCCCGCGAGTACACCGATGTGGCCTCGGAGCCGGATCGTGGATACCACTTCAACATTGGACGAGCGGCGTTGGCGATGAACGGTTACGAAGAGGAGTGGGTCGACAGGATTCCTGTGTCGTCTGTTGCTTCGTTCTCAGGCATGGGAAACCCGTTCCAAATGGGAATGCCCGTCGAGGGCGAGTACGTCGTCGATATCGGTTCCGGGGCGGGCGTGGATTCGATCATTGCGGCCCGTGCCGTTGGACCAGCTGGACATGTAATCGGTGTGGACATGACACAGGCGATGCTGGACAAGGCGAACGCAGCAAAGGCGGAACTCTTGCTGGATCAGCTCGAATTTCGGTCTGGATACTCCGAGTCGATACCGATATCTGACGGCTGGGCTGATCTCGTGATCTCTAACGGCGTCGTGAATCTTTCCCCCGACAAGGATCGGGTCTTTAGGGAGATCTTCCGCGTGCTCCGCCCCGGTGGTCGAATCCAGATCGCCGATATCACGGTCGATAAGGAGATCCCGGAGGGTGCCAAGCACGACATAGATCTGTGGACCAGCTGAATAGCGGGGGCGCTGCTGGAAGCAGCGCTCGAGGCCACGGTCGTGGCTGCCGGATTTGAAGGGTTTGAGATCACGTGGAAGAAGGATGTGTTTGAGGGAGCCGCCGTGCCGCGAAAGGAAGTCTCCTACTTCGGCACACGCGGAGTCAACTTCCGGGCTTACAAGCCAGAGACTTAGCTAGATCCTGGCCGCACAATGTATGGTCTCCCCAAGGCGTTCATACCTCATCAGGTGATGTCCGACGCTCCCGAGTGGCTGCGGGCCTATTCAAACCGCCCGCCCAAGACCCGCAATATGTCCGGACCGACGGGGCGACCATATGTGCTGCGATGTCAGGGGGCGCATAGGTGCCGTTATGCGTGGGGTGTGGGACTAGCACATCGATCCGCTGGTGGCGAGAAGCCAGTCGCCTCCGCCCTCGAGAAAAGCAATCTCGCCACCGGATTCATCTAAGTTGAGGGCGACAACGGCTCTCCCGCTGTCGGAAACGGTGAGGTACACGAGTTGATCGTCTGAGGTCCATCCCACACCGTGTGATTCCTGCACGTGCCCATCGAGAGGGTGCAACTGTCCGGTTATCCGATTGCCAATGAATGCGGCTCCGTTCGATCCGACGACGACAAGGAGCACCCTGCTGGGAGACAGGCAGGCTGAGGTGACCGTCCCCCCGAGGTTGTACGAGAACGACATGACGTATTCGCCGGCGCGAGGGTCGAAGACACCCACCCAGTTGCGGTTCGCAACAATGGCGAGATCTCCAGCAGCCGACACCACGTTTTCTCGGTCCGAACTGCCGAGGCCGAGCGCTTCAAGCCCCGCGGACGGCGACCAGAAGGCGAACTCGCCGTACGTTTCATCGTCCGTCGGTTTGACGACGAGTCCGTCTCCCACTCCCGCAACAACCTCCGAAAACAGATCGGTGACATCGATCTCCTGACCGACGGCTTGAGTATCAACATCGACTGGGATTACCGAGTTGATGTCACCAACGAGCGATCGACTGCGGACAAACCAAACCAGCCCTTCATCGGATCCTGGAATGACAGACGTCGCCGACAGCAAAGGCTCGGCCGGAGTTGCGGCATCAACATCGAGAAGATACCCAGAGCCGTAGTTGGCAAACGCAATACGGTCAGACGTAATCAACAGCGGATATCGAGAGGGGTCACGCCGGACAAGGACATCCGGAAGCCTGACCATAGCTCCACTGGGACGGATCACCCACAGGCTCGCCGGAATCGAGAATGGGAGTGTCGATGTGAGCACGACATCACCCGACAAGTCTCCCGGCCCAAATCCAGGGGCTTGAATCACAACCCTCGAGTACGGACCCTGAGGGCCAACGTCGCGCTCCGGATTGGTGCTTAGCGACGTCACAACAGGCGCTGACTCCGCTCCGCCCGGTGGCAAGGTCAGAAGCCAACCGGCGCCGACAACCGCCAGCACTACAACAACGCCCACCCAGATCGGCGGCCGCGATCCAACGTCAGGTTCGTCGACTTCGTTGTCCACGATCTGGACAGCGCCTTCCCTCATGTGAGCAACCCTACGCTGAATCACCTGCCCGCGAACGGTCCTGGCTGCCGCCGATATCCGGCTGGGTGTGTTGCGATGCGACGATGTAGGTGGTGTTGCACGCCTTGGTCCGATCGTGGGATCGCTCGGTCGAGCTGCTCATGCCAGCTCCATCGGGCGCCTACTGCACCATTGCGGTGGCGTGAGCCACCCCCTGCCCTTGATCGAGTAGAGGGGGACAACTGAATCCACATAAGTACTGGGTGGGAGCCTGACCCAATAACCAGCTGACGCATCGTCAGATGCTGTCCTGATGATGACCTGCCGACTCCCACCCACCAACACTCTGCGGGCGGCGTGACCTGATACGAGCCCGCCCACCTAACGGTGTGGCCCTACCCGGTCCTGTCCACCAACCTACAAGCTCGTTCACAATACAACGAACATACGAGACTCAATATGTCCGGTGCGTGAGCCATGCCATTCGGTGCCAAAAGGGGGTTCGGCGGCACACACACCGCAGGTAGCAGCGACGGCCATGGTCCAGACGTATCACACAGTTGGTGCAGTTGGCTCATTGACTGTACAGAGCCCCATCGGAATCCTTTGAGTAGTGAACCTGTCCTTCGTTTCGCCCGTGCCTTCCCTAAGGGCGAAGCGAAGCGTCAGGTGCGGCTGGCCCGGCTTCTCCTTCGTGGACCGAGACCAAGAGTTCGCTGTCCGAGGGGGCATGTGAGTTCAAGTCTCACCCCGGGCACCACGGACACCACTTCGGCAATGGGATAAGATCAAGCCGTGGATTCGTTGACGGAACTCATCAGAGAGTTGGCAGACCTCAATCAGCAGATTTGGGCCCTGCCAGATGACGCGTTTGCTGAGAAGCATGAGCTGCTGGAGAAGCGTCAATTGCTCAGAGAACGAGCAGCGGAACACGCTGTAGATGCCGACAAGGAGCGCTCGACCGTTGACTTGCTTTCCGAGCTGTCAGGACTGCGCTTCCAGCTGGACCAGATCGAGAAGCAGAAAATCGACCTTGTCACCCAGGCGGGTGGCGGAGCCCCTGGAGCTTCGAATATGACCAACCTCGGCGGGGTGTTGTTGAACGCCCAGATCATGGAAGCATCCGGGGCAGGCAGATTGCGGTCCCGCATCGGTGTCATCAAGGGTGTTCTCATCGATCGAGACGTAGACATACCAGCCGCATATTGATCCGTCAGTAGCCGCCTCGGCGGCACATCGAGGGAAGAACACCACGAACGTTCGTGGTCAGCGCACTAGATCAGACCCAGCAGGTGCCGCTTTCTCGCCAGATAGTCCTCGGCCGTGACGGTGCCCTCGGCATGACTCGCCTTGAGGGACTCGAGGTCGGCAACAAGTCGAGACGATCTTGGGGTTGTTGCCTCTCGGTTCTTGCCCACCACGGGAGCTACAGGGCGCATCATGAAATATGCCGCGATGCCAATGTATGCCAGGAAGAAGATCGTGGCCGCCCACAATGCCTTTCGTGTGAGCGTGAGATCCGTGCGCCGAGCGACATCGACGTACGCGACGATCCACAAGGTCAGGAGTGGCACGCCGAGACCGATGACGAGCAGCCAAGGCAGCGTTCCGTCAGCCATTCTCATGCCGAGTCGAGCACTTTCGCCTTGAAGGACGCAAATTCCTCGGCAGTGAGCGTGCCTGACGCGTGGAGTTTCGCGAGTTTCTCGAGTTGATCGATCGTGGAATCGCTGGACGGGTCGGCCATGATCCCGTCCGCTCTGACACGAGGCTCGGGGGCCATCACGAGGTCGACTGGGCGGGTGAAGAAGTAGACCAGCATGCCAATGATCGGTAGTAACACGATGGCAACAGCCCACAGGCCTCGTGCAAGTCCTGAGATGTCCCTGCGCCTCGCAAGATCCCCGAGCGTGAAGATCCACAGCATGAGCAGTGGGACGAATATCAGCAGCAGGAAGAAGAAATCCCAGAAAGACACGTGTTCCTCCGTTCGGGTCTGGTGTTCCCCATCGTACCCAAGATCAGCCGCCTCGTGATCAACAGCTTCATCTCATGACCCGTATTGCCGAAAGAACAGATCATGACTCCTATTCGAATTGCATCATGTTGACGCTGCTGACATCCGCCGTGATTGTCATCGCCGCCGTGGCAGCTGTTGGCGTAATCGCCATCGTGAAGAAGCGCCCCGACAGGACACTCGGATACTTCGCCCAATACGACCAGCTGACAGGCCTGATCAACCGAACCCTCTTCCACGACCGGCTCTCGAGTGCGCTCGTCCGTGCGCGACGTGATGGTGGCCTCGTGACGGTCATGTTCCTCGACATCGACGGATTCAAGGACATCAATGATCGCTTCGGTCACGCGATTGGTGATGAGCTGCTGCGCCAGATCGCAGCAAGGCTGGTCGGGTGCCTGCGCGAGTCAGATACCGTCGCCAGGCTTGGCGGGGACGAATTCACCGTCATCCTGGAGGGAGGCAAGAGGGTTGAGGACGCAGGCCATGTGGCGACGAAGATCCTCAAGACGGTCGGCACTCCCTACCACGTCGGGGATCGGGAGCTCATCATCACCACCTCCATCGGTATCGCGATGTATCCCCTTGATGGCGACTCCTACGAGGAGCTCATCAAGGGTGCTGATACAGCCATGTATCAATCCAAGGCGGCAGGCCGAAACACATATCAGTTCTTCACCAGATCACTCAGAGATCGAACTTCTGAGCGGATCTCACTGATGGAGGATCTGCGATATGCGATCGAGTCCGGGACACAACTGAGGATCGAGTACCAGCCGAAGGTCGACCTCGCCCGCGGCACCGTGATCGGAATCGAGGCGCTCGTGCGGTGGGATCACCCCACCCAGGGGTTGCTGATGCCCGGTGCATTCATACCTCTCGCCGAGGAGTCCGATCTGATCGTTCCGATGAGCAAGTGGTTGCTCGATGAGGCATGTAACGACATGCACGGGTGGATCGCCGATGGGATGCGGCCGATGCGTGTCGCTGTGAATGCTTCCGAAAGACTGTTCAGGGATGCGAATCTCGTCGAGTCGATCGCCGGGGCGCTCGCCGGAGCCGATCTCGATCCGGGGCATCTGGAGATCGAGGTGACCGAGCGAACGATCACCCACGAGGCCGAAAGAACTGAACGTGCGCTCGAGAGGCTCTCCGGCATGGGTGTGAGGGTATCCATCGACGATTTCGGAACAGGCTATTCATCGTTGAGGCAGCTGCAACAACTCTCGATCCACGCGTTGAAGATCGATCAGTCGTTCGTACGCGACGCACACCGTAGGGAGGAATCGCGCGCGATCGTCGAAGCGATCGTCTCGATCGCAAGGAGTTTCGATCTTGACGTCATCGCTGAAGGAGTAGAAACGCCACAGGAGCTTTCGACGATCCGAATGCTCGGGTGCACAAGGGTGCAGGGATACCTGATTGCCGTTCCGCTGAGACCTGAGCTCGTGATGGGATTCGTCGAGAGCTACGACCAAACCCTCGCTTTCGCAACTCAGGACTCACGAAGCACGACAAGCGATTAGCTCGCGTCGATCGCTTGACCGGGGTGTCGGCCTACACCCTCAGGCGAACGGCCTCGGTCCGGAGACGACCTCGAGGGAGCCGTCCACGATCCTGGCTTCGACGAGCCACATGTCACGGCTGGAGAAGACGGAACTGCCAGGATTCGTGAGCCGGTCCCAGCGTGTCACTGGTTGGATCTTCCATCGGATCCGATGAGCACCTCGGGCTGGCACAGAATGGAGCAGCGTTCATGGGAAAGACCGAAGGGGGAGCCGAGAACCTGGTCCCTGTGCTGAGCACTGCAGAACGCACGGGCGGCGGGCTTCAGGATCGGTACGTCGATGGACGGCGGTGGCGAGATCTCTGTGGTGTCCGGGGCTTCAAGACGCGACGGCCGCAGGATCGAGGAAGATACTCAGTTCAGCCAGAGCGCCAGCTGATACGGAGAAGTACGCCCATTTCCCACGCTGCTCGCGTGTGAGCAGCCCAGCTTCTGTCAGCACCTTGAGATGATGGCTCACCGTCGGTTGGCTCACTCCGAGCGGTTCCGTCAGATCACAGGCGCACCGCTCCGGCTGAGAAGCAACGAGGCTGAAGAGGCGCAGTCTCGTCGGATCGGAGAGGGCCTTCAGTCGTGTCGCCATGTCGTCTGCATCCTTGAGCGACAGTGGTGAACAGCAAACGGGTGAGCAGCAACCATCCATGAAACCATTCTACCACTCGTATCGATGAACGTCGATATACGAAATGTGCCTGCTACCGGCCGTCGGCTTTGGGCTGCAACCTGCCACAATTGGAATGACCAAGTGGAATGACCAATTGGAATGACCAAGCAAGGCACACTCTCAATGACGACATCCATTCCGGCATCTATCGGCGATCCACCCTCCGGGTACCCCTCCGAGTGGGAACAGGATGCAGTGCTCAGGGACGGCGGTACGGTCCGCATTCGCCCGATCGTCCCGGCTGATGCGATCGCTCTTCAAGCCTTCGTCAAGGACATGTCGACGGAGAGCAGCTACTTCAGATTCTTCCGCGTCAAGCGACAACTCGAACCCGATGAGATCGAGGATTTCACGAATCTGGACTACGACAAGCAGATGGCGTTCGTCGCGATCGTCGATGGAGAACTCGGCGGCGTCGGTCGATACAACGCAAAGGATTGTCCTGATGGTTTCGCAGAGGCAGCTTTCACCGTTGCCGATGACCTTCAAGGAAAAGGGATCGGAACTCTCCTCGTCTACCGCATCTCTGCATATGCGAGAGCGCACGATGTCAGAGGCTTCCGGGCACATGTCCTTGCGGATAATCATGCGATGATGCGTGTGTTTCGCAACGCAGGCTTTGCCATGCATCGCGATGTCGACCAGGGCGTCTATACCGTCGAGATCGATACGGAACAGTCGGACGCCGTTCTTGCAGCCGAAGGACGTGCCGAACAGATCTCGATCGCAGCAAGCGTGATGCCGCTGTTCTACCCCACGTCGATAGCGGTCATTGGCGCGAGTCGCGACAAAGCGTCCATAGGCGGGAGGCTGTTCAACAACATCATCAACGCCGATTTCAACGGCCCCGTCTACCCGGTCAATCCGAAGGCGTCCGTCGTACGCTCGATCCACAGCTATTCATCCGTCACAGACATCCCAGGTTCCGTTGATCTTGCCTTCATCGTCGTGCCTGCACGATTCGTCAACGATGTCGCGAGGGAGTGCGCAGAGAAGGGTGTGCGTGGGGTTGTGGTGATATCTGCAGGATTCTCCGAGACCGGGGAGGATGGCGCAAGAATGGAGAGAGAGTTGCTCGACATCGTGCGCGATGCAGGAATGCGCATGGTCGGTCCGAACTGTATGGGGCTCCTAAACACCGATCCTGCGGTCAGCCTCGACGGCCAATTCGGCCCCGTGATGCCGAGGGCGGGGAACGTCTCGATGTCCTCCCAGAGTGGTGCGCTCGGTCTGGCGATCCTCGATTACGCGACGCATCTCAATCTCGGCATCTCGACGTTCGTCTCGGTCGGCAACAAGGTTGACATCGCCGGAAACGATCTGCTGCTGTTCTGGGAAGAGGACCCGAACACCGATGTGATCCTTCTCTACCTCGAGTCGTTCGGCAATCCTCGGCGCTTCTCGCGGATCGCTCGTCGGATAACGAAGAAGAAACCGATCGTGGCTGTGAAGTCGGGACGGACCTCGGCGGGAGCGAGGGCTGCCTCGAGCCATACAGGTTCCCTTGCGAGTCTCGACGTTGCAGCAGACGCCCTCTTTCGCCAAGCAGGCGTCATCAGGGTTTCGACCCTCGAGGAGCTCTTCGATGTCACGGCGTTGCTGGCCAACCAACCTGTTCCGAAGGGAGATCGGGTTGCGGTCGTGACCAATGCCGGCGGTCCCGCGATCCTCGCCGTTGACGCGCTCGAGTCACAAGGACTCACAGTCCCTGAGCTATCAGACGAGCTCCAGGCCACGCTCCGTTCGTTCCTCTCGGATGACGCAGCGGTCGCAAACCCGGTCGACATGATCGCTGCGGCAGGACCAGAGCAGTATCGGCTTGCGATCAAGGCTCTGGTCGCAAGTGACGAGATCGATGCGCTCATAACGTTGTTCATCCCCGCGTCCCAAGAAGGTGTGTCAGAGACGGCGGCTGCGATTCGACAGGCTGGTGAAGCAACTCCGGACGACAAGACCTTCCTCTGCGTCTACATGCATTCAGGGGGTGCGCCGAGCGAGCTCAGCAGCCTTGACGTCGGGTTTCCTACCTTCTCATTCCCAGAGCGCGCCGCCAAAGCTCTGCGAAAAGCCACAACCTATGCAGAATGGCTCGCGAGGCCTGAGGGCGCGCTCCTCCAGTTCGACGACATTGACAGTGAGCGGGCACGTGCCGTGATCGACGCAGTGATCGTGGGCGTAGATGAAGAAGGGGTCTGGCTCGATCCTGACTCGGTCGACGCGATCCTCGAGTCGTACGGATTGACGATCCCGAAGGCACGGGTTGTCTCAACGGCGGAGGAGGCGATCGGATTCTGGGACGAGGTCGGCGGCTCGATCGTTCTCAAGGTGATCTCCCCCTCAGCCGTTCACAAATCTGATGTCGGCGGCGTCGCTCTTGACATGTCCGGTGCCAGGGACATCACAGCCGCATACGACCAGGTGACTGATGCGGTAGCTGATCCTGAAGGTGTCCTCGTCCAGGAGTTCATATCTGGTGGCCACGAAGTGTTGATCGGCATGGTCGAGGATCCGACCTTCGGCCCATTGATCGTGTTCGGACTCGGCGGCGTGTTCGTTGAGCTCATCGGAGATGTGGCATTCCGGATACACCCCCTCACCGATCTCGACGCGGCCGAGATGATAAGCGAAGTGAAATCGGCGAGACTTCTCGAGGGCTATCGAGGTGGTGAGCCCGGTGACATCGATGCGGTCGTCGAAACGCTTTCGCGTGTGTCCGCTCTCATCGATGACCTGCCAGAGATATTCGAGATGGATCTGAATCCGGTGAAGGTTGGCACGCCAGGCAACGGCGTGCGTATCGTAGATGCGCGTATCAAGGCAAGACCGACGGTCGGGACATGGATCCCTTCGCGGACCGATCTGCCGTCGAACATAGGGAGCTGACATGAACGTCAGGGATCTGATGACAACCGACGTGGTCGCTGTGGCACCGACCACGTCGGTCAGGGATGCCGCAAGGATGATGTTCCGCTATCGGGTGTCGGGACTGCCGGTCGTCGATGCCGATGATCACGTGCTCGGAATCATCACCGAGGGAGATTTCCTTGCCCTCGAGGTCGAGCGAGCCGAATCCGGCCTCGTACCGGAACTGGTACGCGATGTCATGTCCCAATCTGTCCTGAGCGTTGCCGCCGATCTCGAGATTCTGGAGGCGGCGAGGTTCATGCAGAGCCACGATGTCAAGCGTGTGGTGGTCATCGAGGACGCAAAGATGGTCGGGGTGCTCTCCCGATTTGACATCGTTGCGGCGTTCACCCGCCCTGACGACCTCATCGAGGATGAGATCCGAGAGGACCTCATCCGGCGCGTTCTCTTCGTCGATCCAGAAACCGTGGACGTGTCGGTGGCAAGCGGCGTTGTGCGTCTCGTCGGATCGATAGGAACACGTACTGAGGCAAGACTCGTCGAGGAACTGGCAAGACGGCTCGATGGAGTCGTCGACGTCCAGAACGATCTGACCTGGCGGCTCGATGACACAGAAGGGATCGAACCCGTCAGTGGCTGAGGATGTTGAGGACATAAAGATCGCAAGGGCTGGTGGAGGCTCAGGCGGGTTGGATGCGTTCTTCGTCCACGCAACGGGATTCTGCAAAGAGGTTTGGGAACCTGTGATCGATCAGGTTGTCTCAGATTCGTTCTCGTGGATGTCGATTGATCAGCGGGGTCATGGGGACAGCGAGTCAGGAAGACTGCCGAACGACTGGGATTTCCTCGCCCGAGACGTGATGGACGTGCTCGGGGATCATGTTGGCGTCGTCGGCGTCGGTCACTCGTCCGGTGGAGGGGTGATCGCAAGGGCAGAAGCGTTTCGACCCGGAATGTTCAGACATCTCGTCCTCATCGAGCCAATCATCTTCCCCCCACCCTTCCGGCGCATGGACGGCCCCCTGTCTGAGGGCACGAGGAAGCGGCGGAGAACGTTTCCGTCGCGCGACGTCGCGTTCAAACGATTCGCGTCCGGCCCGTTCGGTTCATGGACCCCAGATGCACTTGCCGCATACATCGACAAGGGTTTCCGTGCCTCCGCGGATGGTTGGGAACTCAAGTGTGATCCCGAGGTCGAGGCAGATTTCTATGCGGAGGGACTGAACCATGACACGTGGAACCGCATCGAGACGATCGAGGCGCCTGTGACGCTCGTTGCAGGAGAGGGGTCGAATACGCACCCGAAACCGTACCTCGATGCGCTCGCCTCACAATTCCCGGACGTCGAGGTGGTTGTCGTGCCCGGAGCAGGCCATCTCGTTCCCATGGAGGATCCCGGATCGATCGCCCGGATCATCGAGGATGTAGTGGCTCGAGGCTGAGAACCCGGACGTATATACCATCTCACCGATGTTCCTGCTCAATGCCGAAGAGATCGACGAGTTGCGGGTTGATCTGGCCAGCCAGTCCGGATTCCGGATAGCGTCCATCGACGTCGACTTCGATGCCTTCGATTTCGCCCGAACCGGAGAGAGTCTTGTTGACCGTGCCGTTGCATACTCGATGCCAAACGGTGATCGGCTTGTTGGGATCGGTACTGCCTGGAGCGCATCTGGTTCGGGCGAGAACCGTTTCGTGGACATCGGTGAGACGCTTGAGGCACTGGGACGACCTGAACTCAAAGCCTTCGTCGGTTTCTCCTTCCTCACCGGTGGAGCGCGATCAGATGTGTGGGACGGCTATCCACCGGCGGAGGTCTTCCTGCCGAGGATCGGGATCGAGCAGTCCGGCGGCGGGACAAGGCTCACGGTGATCGTCCCTGAGTCAGATCAGCTCGCACCGACTCTCGATCTGCTCGGTTCGATCCGTCACCCCGAGTGGGTCCAGGTGATGGATCTCGGCGACCATGCCATCGAATCGTATCCCCCGGTTTCGGAGTGGGCAGCATCGGTGGCCGATGCGGTCGACGCGATCCGAAGCGGGGACCTCGATAAGGTCGTGCTTGCGAGATCGGTCATCGTCAGATCGACCGAACCTGTCGCGATTCTGCGTGTGTTCAGGGAACTCGTGCGCCAGTATCCCCAGTGCTACAACTTCGCGTGGAAGTCTGGTGATGCCGTCTTCATGGGAGCGAGTCCAGAGTTGTTCGCCGAGGTGCGCGGCGACCTGTTCCACTCGAACCCTCTCGCGGGATCTGCCCCGAGAGGAGAGGGCGAGGATGAGGACAGGATGATCGCAGAGAAGCTCATGACGGTTGCAAAGGAACGCGAGGAGCATGCGCTCGTTGTCGATGACCTCACGATGCGTCTTGCTCCGCTCGTACAAGAGTTGACGGTGCCAAGAACTCCTTCGCTCAAACAGATGGCCACGGTGCAGCATCTCTCCACGGAGATCGATGGCGTCCTGCGCTCAGACGTCGGGATTCTCGACATCATCCAGGCAACACATCCGACGCCTGCTGTTGGTGGTGTCGAGCGGGATATGGCCGTTCGGTATATCAGGGACAATGAGGTGATCGACCGCGGCTGGTACACAGGCGGGATCGGGTGGATCAACGGCGCTGGTGACGGAGCCATCTGCATCGGACTTCGGTGCGGTCTGGTCAGGGGGAACACGACACATGTCTTTGCGGGAGCCGGCATCGTTGCTGGCTCAGAACCGAGATCTGAGCTCATTGAAACGCGTTTGAAACTGCGCCCACTCATGGACCTTCTCACTGCCAACTGACGGATTTCACACTTCTTCTTCACAATCGAGCCTCTATGGAGGATGATTGGGTGGCAGCGAAAGGGAACACCCATGAGTCATGACAGCGGGTTCCGTCGTAACGACCGTATTTCGACATACCAGCCGCGATTCCGGCAACAGAAGAACTCCAAGGCATCACGCGCCTATGAGGAGCGGCTGACTCGACGCCACAAGGAGCACGAAGAGACGCGCCGGGCGGTGCAGGAATCGGCGGAAGCTGACGATTGACGAATCGGTCGGCGTCAGCGACGAGCCGCAGAGCGCACGGCCGACCTGATTGTCTTGTGATGCTTCACGTTCTCGCTTCGGTTCGTGGGCAGTTCGATGAGGTGTGGGGTGTCGATCGGCGTCGAAAGCGTCTTGGCGTACTCATCGAAGGTGTCTATCCGGGTTGCGTCGAGACCCATCGATTCGGCGATCCCTACGAGCGAGAGGCCGTGGGCGGTTCCCCAATGACGCTCGAAGGTCTCCGCATCGATGGCGCCCGATGTGGCCTGGGGCAGGAACGAGAAGATACCCCCGCCGTCGTTGTTGATGACGACGACCCGCACGGGGGCACCGATTCTGGCAACCTCCGACAGCGCCGTGGCGTCGTGGAGCGCTGCGATATCCCCAAGGAGCAGCGTCACCGGGGTGCCAGAGAGAGCTGCTCCCAGGGCAGACGAGATCGTACCGTCGATGCCGTTGACCCCCCGGTTCGCCAGCACGGAGATGTCTGAGCGCGGTTCGCCAAAGCTGCCGAGGTCCCTGATTGGCATCGAAGATCCGACGTATAGCGAGCCCCCTGTTCGGGTGCAGGCAGCGAGAGTGCGTGCGATCTCTGGCTCATTCGGAAAGGGCAGTTCTGCCATGGCACCCGCAGCAGCTACTTGGACAGCCCCATCCATGTCGAGCCAGATATCAAGAAACGCTCGATCGTTCGTTGCGTCCGGCAGGTTCGCTCGCAGGAACGCCCCCGGGTCGGCATCGACGACCGTTCGAGCACTAAGGAGCGGATCGGTGAGCCGCGAGCTATCGACGAGGATCTGTTCGACGCCTGATCGCTCGAGCCAGGTCCACAGCGCCTTGGATGTCGGAATCGGACCGAGCCTGAGAACAACGTCGGGGGGAGCGACATCGAGTGCATCGGTGTTTCCTGAAAGCAGGTCGCCGTACGCCACCGTGTTCGGACCTGTGACCCAGCACTGGGGGTCGGACATCACCGGAGCGGCGAGCGCCTCTGCGACGAGGTTCACAGCGTCGGAAAAATCCTCTCGCTGTCGACCGCTTGCGACGATAAGCACGTTTCGTCCGACGAGGGGATCGAACGCGGTCCCTTTCCGTGGGCTGGGTTCATCGGGCGCCATCCATTCCTGTGGGTCCCTCGGCGTGGGCAGAACGTCGGGGAGGAGGGGCTCGTCGAAGGCGATGTTTGCATGGACGGGACCCGAGGGGAGTGCAGTGGCGACGCTCGCGATCATGCGCCCCGTGTCCCGTCCCGAGGGATCGGTCGTTGTGAGGTCTGTGAACCACTTCACCTGAGACCCATAGAGGTTGATCTGGTTCGTCGTCTGGGGTGCCCCTGTGCCTCTGAACCGCGCGGGGCGATCGGAGGTCAGGACGATGAGTGGCGAACCAGCCTGGTTCGCCTCAACGATCGCGGGGAAATAGTGCGTGGGCGCAGTGCCCGATGTGCAGACCACAGCGGCTGGTCTACCCGTTGCTTTTCCATAGCCGAGCGCAGCGAAACCTGCCGAACGCTCGTCGCGAATCGATATGTCGCGCACCCTCGGATCCGCTGCGAAAGCGAGGGTGAGCGGAGTGCTTCGCGATCCGGGCGAGACGAACACGACATCCACATCTGCATCGGCGAGACCTGCTACGAGATCTGCGCAGAAACGTGCGGATTCGTCTGCTGTGGTCACCGGCCGCAAGCCTACCGTTGTGTAGGTCTCGGGGAGCACATACGCGCCGGCTAGAACACGATCGCAAGGGAGAGGAGCAACGCCACGAAGAGCTGGAGTTGAGCGGTTCCCTTCAGTACCCCGATGAGGGGCGGGCCGTGTGTCTCTGTGTAGATCGTCCTGATCAGAGGGATGCTCAGCGGCGCAACGATGAGGGCGATCAGCGCCATCGGTGGGAACCAGCCGACGAGGGATCCGAACGCGATTACTGCAAAGCTGAGGATGAGCGATCCTGCGTACAGTCGACGTGCCCACGTCCGTCCCACCACGACGGCGAGTGTTCTCTTTCCTGCATCCGTGTCCGTGTCGATGTCCCTGATGTTGTTGGCTTCGAGGATCGCGGCGGCGAGGAGACCCATGACGACGCCACCGGCCCAGGCTTCGATGGGTACCGGTCCACCGAAGACGAAACGTGTGCCGACAGTGGCAACAAGACCGAAGAAAGCGAATACGAAGACTTCACCGAGGCCGTAGTAGCCGTACGGCACCGGCCCGTTGGTATAACCAAGGGCAGCGGCGATCGAGATGATGCCGATCACGAGTATCGGCCAGCCTGCGTACCAGATGAGGTAGACGCCGGCTATTCCTGCGATCCCGAAGACGGCTGCGATGCCCCGCCTCATGTCTCTCGGGGTGATGACGCCAGATGCGACTGCCCGCTGCGGCCCGATTCGAGCTGCGGTGTCGGCCCCTCTGTGTGCGTCGGCGAGATCGTTTGCGAAATTGACCCCGATCTGGATGGCGATGACCGCGACCAGAACTATGGCGAAGGGGAGAAGGGCGAAGACGTCGTCGCCCCAGGCACTGGCACTTCCGATGAGTACGGGGGAAATGCTGGCGGGCAGCGTCGCCGGGCGCGCGGCCATGATCCAGGGGTTGGCAGGCTCTGGCACTAGAACTGCCAGGGGAACGCGCTGAAGTCCGGATCGCGTTTCTCGAGAAAGGCGTCCCTGCCTTCCTGCGCTTCGTCTGTGCCATACGCAAGACGAGTTGCTTCACCAGCGAACAGCTGCTGGCCAACCAGCCCGTCGTCCGGCAGGTTGAACGCAAACTTCAACATCTTCTGCGACGTTGGGCTCTTCGAAGTGATCTCTCTCGCCCAATCGAGGGCAGTAGATTCAAGATCGACATGAGGTATGACGGCGTTGACCATCCCCATGTCGAACGCTTCCTGTGCCGAGTAGCCACGACCGAGGAAGAAGATCTCGCGTGCACGTTTCTGGCCGACCTGTCTGGCAAGCAGTGCAGATCCGTAGCCTCCGTCGAAGCTCGCAACATCCGCGTCGGTTTGTTTGAAGACGGCGTGTTCGCGTGACGCGATGGTGAGATCACACACGACATGGAGGCTGTGACCACCCCCGACCGCCCAACCGGGCACAACAGCGATCACGACCTTGGGCATGAACCGGATGAGGCGTTGGACCTCAAGGATGTGGAGCCTGCCGAGCCTGGCGGAGTCAATTCCCTCTGAGCCTTCGTACTTGTAGCCGTCCCTGCCCCTGATCCTCTGGTCACCTCCCGAGCAGAAGGCCCATCCCCCGTCCTTCGGGGAGGGTCCGTTGCCTGTGAGCAGCACACATCCGACGTCCGATGCCATCCTGGCGTGGTCGAGTACGCGGTACAGCTCGTCAACGGTGTGTGGCCTGAACGCGTTCCGGACCTCGGGACGGTCAAAGGCAACCCGGACAGCACCGACGTCGACTGCCCTGTGGTACGTGATATCGGTCAGGTCGAAGCCGGCAACAGGCTCCCACGCCGATGGATCGAAGATGTCAGAAACCACGGTTCCTCCACTGCATGGGCGCCGAATGGGCGTCTCGGTGGTCGCCGGAGCAATAAAAAAAAATGGCGGCCGAGACCCCTCACGACTGGCTTGTGGATGTTGCACACGGCGATCCCGACCGTGTGTGTCTGGTCGGTCCGGACGGATCTTTGACGTACAACGATGTTCTCGAGCGTGTCCGTGAACGCGCCTCCGAGCTCTCGAATCGCATCGGATCTGACCAGATCATCCCCGTCCGTGTCGCTATCGACACCGAGTCGATAGTCGAGCTGCTTGCAACCCAGTTCGCGGGCGGAGTGCCTCTCCCGTTCGTGGGCGAGTCGCCCGAGGTTCCTTTGACCCATGCCCATGGCGCAGCGATCTGCGTTGCGACGTCAGGCAGTGGTGGCGCACCGAAGATCGTGCCACTCACGTACGAGAACCTCGAGTCGTCCGTCCGCGCGTCCAAGGAGCGCATTGGCAACGGCAGACGGGATCGCTGGCTCCTGTGTCTGCCACTCAGCCACGTCGGGGGGTTGTCGATCGTGTGGCGCAGTCTCGAAGCTGGCGGGGTCATCGCTGTTGCACCCTTCGATTCCACAGGAGAGGCGATCGAGGTGCTGCAACCGACGATCGCATCCATGGTTCCGACGATGGTCCATCGGCTGCTCAAGAACAACCCGTTGGCCATCGCCTCGATCGGGACCGTGCTCGTCGGGGGTGCCGCACTGGCACAAGGCATCTGGAGTCGTGCCTCAGCCTCGGGCGTTCGCCTCCTCCCGACCTACGGTATGACCGAGGCCGGCTCCCAGATCGCAACTCTTTCGAGCGAGGACGAGCGACAAGAAGCCGGGTTGGTTGGCAGAGCGCTCACGGGATTCACCGTGACGATCATCGATGTAGTCGGCGCCGCGGTTCCCACGGGCAGTACGGGGAGGATCGCCGTTGACGGGCCCGCGGTGTTCACCGGCTACCTCGGCCATCGGCCGGCCCCAAAGCCGTTCATCACAGGCGACCTCGGGCGGATCACTGCCGACGGTGATCTGTATATCGAAGGGAGATACGATGACATCGTCGTCACCGGTGGTGAGAACGTCTCGACCGGTCACGTCACAGAGGTCATCAGTCGCATCGAGGGCGTGCGCGACGTGTGTGTCGTATCACTCGAGGACCCTGAGTGGGGATCGATCGTCGTCGCGATGGTGGTTGCTGATCGACTGATCGATTCGCACGATACGATGGTCGAGTCGTCGCTCGATCGTCCTGCGCGGCCGAAACGGTGGATCATGGCGGATGGGATTCCGAAGCTCGACAACGGAAAGCACGATCTTACGGCGGTACGAGCAGCGTTTGAGGAGGGGTCATGGATCTAGGTCTCGAAGGCAGGGTCGCTCTCGTTGCGGCTGCGTCGAGAGGGCTCGGGGCTGCCATCGCCCGGATCCTCGCCGAGGAGGGATGCACGGTCGAGATCTGTTCACGGTCCCTTGAACGTATCGAGCACACAGCGGAGGCCATCTCGAGCAACACCGCAAGTACGGTCGTCGCCTCCCAGGTGGATGTCACGGAAAAGGGTGAGATCACGCAATGGGTCGACGACGCTGCCGGTAGGCACGGTCATCTCGACATCGTGATCCCGAACGCGGGCGGCCCCCGCCATGGATCCTTTGCAGACACGGTGCCAGAAGATTGGGATGCCGCGTACGCACTGACCCTGCGGTCAGCGTTGACGTTTGCTTCGGCAGCGAAGCCGCATCTTGCCGACGGAGGCGCGATGCTGTATCTCACGTCGTCATCAGTTCGCGAACCCATATCCACCCTCGTGCTCTCGAACGTGTTTCGTGCCGGAGTTGCAGCCCTGGCCAAGACGCTTGCGTCCGACTGGGCTGAAGACGGAATCAGGGTCAACCATCTCATCCCCGGACGCATCGCGACCGATAGAGTCGCTGAGCTTGACGCGTATGTCGCGCGGCAGCGCGGAGCCACGTCGGATGAAGTGCGCAAGACGAGTCAGGCTGCCATCCCGCTTGGTCGCTACGGAGTGCCAGATGAATTCGCGAACGCGGCTGTGTTCCTGGTCTCACCGGCAGCTTCATTCATCACGGGCGCAACGCTCGCTGTCGACGGTGGAGCACTCAAGAGCGTCTTCTAGTCCACAGTTGTAGTCGCAGTCGGGACTGTGGACCGTCGACCGCTAACCCTTGAATGCGGGCCCTATCACCACGGTCACTGGCAGATGCCCTGCGCCGATGTCCGGGCCTGTGGTCAGCTCGAGTGGGGTGATCTCGTCCGTCATGAGCACGATGTCGATCGGGATTCCGATCCAACCTCCGATGAGCGGGATGTCTGACACGGGCCAGGTCGACAGATAGCCCGACCCCTCGGTGGCATCACGCACCCCGGTGGCGTCACGCAACGTTCTCATGCCTTGCGTCCATCGTGTTGCGCCGAGATTCCCTATCACCGCGACAGGATGCGAGGCCGCTTTGACCGCAACCGTCACAGCCTCGAGGCGCGCGGCGAGTCTGTCTGACTCCTTGGAATTCGATGCCAGATCGCCCCATGTCGTGACCACGTCGATGGTCTCCCCATTCGCTCCCACGGTGATGCGATACACCGGTTCGACCTGTCCCTCGGTGTACGTGACGTCGACAGGCCAAGCCTTGGTCCCAAGGGCGACGATCCCTGGTACGTCAGGTCGATCGGGCGACGCGAGGATCGAGTACGGCGAGCCATCGGCAACAAGAGGCCTGAGGCGATCCGCGGTTGTGCCGGCAACAAGGATCAGGTCTGCGTCGCTCTCGTGCAGCCAACGCATCACGAAGTCAGAGTCGTCGACGCCCGGGTAGACGTCTGCATGAACAACGCGAACGCCGTCCTCTCCTGTTGCTGCTGGTTGGGTACCGAACCACAAAGGCATTATGAGCCAGGCGTTCACAAGTGCTGCCGCAAGGAACACGATCGATGCGATGCCCCTTGCAACGAGGGTGTAGAGGATCGCTGCGCCGATCAGCCCCCAGAACAGCTGCCATCTGAAATTCGCGGCGACGTCGAAGAGCCACCACGTGTCCCCGAAGAAGGCCGCGACGGTGAGCGCAGCGGCATTCCGCCCCCGATGAGGAGGAAGATGATCAGCGCTGTGCGTAGACCCGCAAGCACCCCCGTCTCGTTGTAACTGATCACGATCCGAAAGCGTACATGAATCCGTCGCGAGTTCCCACGTATATGTTGCCGTTCCACACGGCCGGTGTCGACTCGATGCACGATCCGATCGTGCTGACCTGCTGGGTCCACAAGATGCGTGGCGCAAGCGGATCGGTGATGTCATAGGCTCTGATGGCCGAGTCTCCCGTGAAGCAGTTGACGGCGATGACAAGCGTGTCCTCAACGATCGCTGGGGATGACCAGGCATTGACGCCGATGCTGTCGGTCCAGACGATCTCACCTGTATCGGTATCGATCGCAAGAAGGTCGCCGCTGTCGGTCGGTACGAATATCAGTCCGTCCGGGTGAAGAGCGGGAGTTGCCCAGGCGCCCGTGTCCTGGCCTCTTGCGGCCGGAATGTCGACTTTCCAAACGATCGGTGTGATGCTTGTCAGGGGGTCACCGACCTCCACCGACGTGTCAAGTTTGACCAGTTGTCCAACTTCTCTGACCCTGCGTGCCGCGGTGTTGTTCGTCTTCTCGTGATCAGCGTGTGCCACGACGTAGACGAATCCGTCCCTGTCGATCGTGATCGTCGAGTCGATGTCGTCTCCCATCCACCAGTCGAAGAAGACCTCGGCGTTTCCGTTCTCGATATCTGTGAGATCAACGCCAACAACCCGGCCGCCGCTTGTGGCAAAGTACGCCTTCTGCCCGAAGATCGCAGTTGAGTTCTCAACCGAATGTTGACGGCCGAGCAGGTCGAAGAGATCGTCCGTCCATGCCGGCATCTGGTACACGATCACAGGATCGACGGTGACCATGCCCTGGTCGTCATATCCGCGGTTCAGTTTGATGGCAAACCACCACGAGTTCTCCCCGCCAACGTAGAGCATGTCATCGACGACAACGGGGTTCGAATCCCAGTCATCGTTCCACATGCCTTCGACAGCCTTGGCATGGAGCGACCAGACCTCGCGGACTTGATCTCCATCGAGAGCAAGGATGCGGAATCGCGGGTCGCGCGAACCTGCGTACAGCAGTGGATAGCCGTCAGGGTCGAGGCTGACGGTGCCCTTGATGATGTCTCCCATGTCGAACGGAGGTCTGAGGCGTTCAGAGGTCTCCGCATCGAGGAAGTGGATCTGTTTGTCGTAGGCACCGAAGATGAGCTCGGTCTTGCCATCTTCGCGTTCGTGAACGAGAGGCTGACCCGTCCAGCCTGTGCCGGACCAGGTCTTTGGCTCCCTTCCCACAGGTGACTGGCCGGACATCGGACTCTCGGGGTATCGCCAGATGCGATCCGGTGCGGTTGCAGGCACAGGGCCGGTGCCGAAGAAGGTACGAGTCGGGTTACCGCGGAACATCGTCAATCCGTTGACCGATCCCCACTGCTCGAAGACGGTTTCGGGTGTTACGACGCCTGCAGGGCGCGGCGGCAGGGTCGTTGTTGTCGTGTCTGGCGGTAGCGTCGGTTCGGTTGCGTTCGCTGTCCCGAAGGTCGTGGTTGAGGACAGAGGGGGGAGTGTCGTCACAGAGACTTCCGGTCCCACAGAGATGACGTTGCCCTCGCCTGCAACACACGCGCTCGCGAACAGAGCAATAGCAATCAGCGGGGGTATCAGCTTTCGCATCGCAGCGATTGTAGGAATGGCGCCTTGATAGTCCATGCACCCGTATTCTCGTGTCTATGCGGTCGATCATCGAGTTCGTTCATGCCTGGTACTCGGATGCCGCGGGTGCGCTCCGCCGAGCTGACCCACTCCTCATGGGCGCCGCGTTCGCATACAACTCTCTCTTTGCGGTCGTTCCCCTCGCTCTCGCCTTCGTGTCGGTTCTGACGTTGCTCGACACCACTCAGAAAGTCCTCGAAGAAGCCGTGCAGTTCATCAATCAGGCGCTGCCTCAAGATATCGCAGACTTCCTCGTCCAGATCCTGACGGAGTCCGTCGAAGTTGTGGCGGACAACAGATTCGCCATCATCGTCGTAACCCTGCTTGTGGCACTGTGGTCTGGCTCAAGGGCGGTCTACACGGTGCAGAAGGCGCTGCGTCTCGTCGAGGACTCAGACGTAGAGGTTGGATACGTCCACATGAGGTTGACTGGCATCATTGTGACAATTGGTGGCGGCATTGGAGTGCTCGCCGCCTACACATTGCTCGTACTGGGGCGAGATTTGACCGGTCGACTCGCGTCCCTCCTCCCCTGGGGTCTTCCCCTCGGGCAATTCCTTCTCGCCGGTGTCGCCGCCCTGTGGATCTTCCTGTTGCTCTTCGCCGTGTATCGATGGGGTGCACCCCAGCCGATACGGCGACCTGCTGGGACGGCTGCATTGGTGACCATGGTGTTGTTCGTCGGTACATGGGCAGCTTTCAGTCTCGTTCCGACAGAGACGGCAGCATCGGTAGCCGTGTTCGGTACCATCGGATTGGTTCTCCTGTGGTTGTACGGGATCGGTGTCGTCGTGGTGGCCGGGCCGATCGCTGTTGACTCGTTGCTGCGGGTTCTGGAGGAGAGGGCGCACCGGTAGCCTGAGAACGATGTCGGAGAACCAATCGCGACTTGGAGACCTCAAGGTCGGGATCGCCCTTCTGTCGCGTGTCCTGATCAGCTATCGGCGTATCGCAGCCATCTCCATCGTGGGTGCACTGATCTGGATGTCGATGGTCGTCACGGTCCCCTATCTCGTCGGACGGGTGATCGATGTCGTCGTCTCCGGCTCAGGGATGTCGGAGGTGTGGCCGTTGCTCGGCCTGATCATCCTTGCGGGCGCAACACAGGCCGTCGGCATCTCCATTCGCCGCTACTTCGGTTTCAAGGTCTCGTACCGCGCTGAGGCTGATCTTCGCAACGACATATTCACACATATACAACGTATGGCGTTCTCGTTCCACGATCTCACCTCAACGGGCGAGCTCATGGCGCGTGCTTCATCGGACCTGAGCCAGCTCAGACTGATTCTGGCGATGGCTCCGATCACCCTGGCCAATCTCCTCATGTTCTTCGTGGTCACAATCGTGCTCGTGATCATCGATCCCGTCCTCGGCCTCACAGCCGCTCTGATGGTCCCCGCGCTGCTCTTCACGTCCGGCAGATTTGCAAGCAAGGTCGTCGGATTCTCCTTCGATCTTCAGCAACGACTCTCGGAGCTGTCCCACGTCGTGGAGGAGACCGTGTCAGGGATCGAGGTTGTGAAGAGCTATGGACAGGAAGCCCAACAACAGAAGCGGCTCGACGGCAAGGCCGAAACGATCTATGACGCTGCAATGGGTATGGCGGTTCAGAGAGCCATCTATAGACCGCTGTTCGAGATCATTCCGGCCCTCGGCACGGTTGCCGTGCTGTCTGTCGGTGGTGTTCGGGTTGTGGATGGTGCGATGACGTTCGGCGAGTTCGTCTCCTTCACCCAATATCTCGCAACCATGGTTCTGCCCCTCATGATCACAGGGTGGTTCTTTGCGAATCTCCCGAGGTCCGCGGCCGCTGCTTCGCGCATCGACGCGCTGCTTGCGACCGCACCTGAGATCTCTGAACCACGCCACCCACAGCACCTCAAGCCGGGAAGGGGCGAAGTCAGGTTCAATTCGGTTTCATTCGCGTATCCAGATGGCGCCAGCGTCCTCAGGGACGTGGATCTCGTCATTCCTGGAGGAACCTCTGTCGGTGTCGTCGGGGCAACCGGCTCGGGCAAATCGACGATCGCACATCTGATCCCGCGGTTCTATGACGTTGCACAAGGGTCCATCACGATCGATGGCATCGATGTCCGCGACCTTCGCCTCGATGAGCTCAGGAGCGAGGTCGCTGTGGTGTTCCAAGAGTCCTATCTGTTCTCTGCATCGATCGAGGAGAACATCAGGGTCGGTGATCCGATGGCTTCGGATGAGCGTGTGCGCTCCGCTGCCAGACTCGCAAAGGCCCACGAGTTCATCTGTGGTTTTGCGGACGGCTACGCGACGGTGGTTGGTGAGAGGGGTTCCACGCTCTCAGGGGGCCAACGCCAGCGTGTGAGCCTTGCACGGGGGGTTGTCAGGGATCCGAGGGTCCTCATCCTGGACGATGCCACATCCTCGGTTGACGCGATCGTCGAGGCCGAGATCCAAGAGGCATTGAAACAGGTGATGGCCGGCAGGACGACCGTCATCATCGCCCACAGGACTTCAACCCTTGCGCTCGTGGACAACGTCGTATTCATCGAGGATGGTCGAGTGGTTGCCTTCGGACCGCATCATGAGCTTCTCGAAACGATCCCGCGGTACTCAGAGGTGCTCGCGGCTGTCACAGAGGCGGCCGTGTGAAGTACATGGCCTCTGCCGGTGATTACAAAATCGACCGTCCCGGCCGATTGGTCAGCCGTGCGGGGCGCATTGCACCTGATCTGAAATGGCCGTTCATCGGCACGATCGGCATCACCTTCGTTGCAACCATCGTTCGGCTCCTCGGTCCTCTGGTGATCAAGGGCGGGATCGATCAGGGTATATCCGAAGGAGACAAGCCGGCGATACTCACGGCGGCAGCCATATTCGTCGGCCTACTCGTTGTCCAGTACTTCGCCGCAGCGATCTCACAGTGGAGTGTTGCCGTTGTGGGCGAGCGATACTTGGTGCGCCTCAGGTCGGTCGTGTTCTCGAAGCTCCTCAGACTCGACATGGGGTTCTATTCGCGATCCAAGAGTGGCGTTCTTGTGTCACGCATGACCTCAGATATCGAGTCTCTCCAGGAGTTCGCATCCGACGGCGCAGCCATGGCGCTGACCAACCTGCTCACAGTTATCGGCGTCGCGATTGCTCTTGCCCTCGTTGACTGGCAGATGGCCGTCGCGGTGTTCGGTGTCGTTGGCGTGCTTCTTGGAGTTTCTGTGATCTTCCAACGCCAGGCGAGGCGGGCATACGACCAGGTGCGCGAGCGTATTGGGCGTGTCCTTGCAACGCTTCAAGAAGGCATCACGGGCGTGCGGGTGGTCCAAGCGTTCACCCAGGAGGTTTCGCAGGCCTCGTCCTTCGGCCGAGTCAATGAGCGCTACTTCGAAGCAAACATGGCTGCAGCGAGGGCCATCTCGTGGTACTTCCCTGTGGTGGCGCTCCTGAGAATCGTTGCCCTTGCTGCGACACTCGGTATCGGTGCAGTCCGTGTCCTGGACGGCTCTCTCACGATTGGGACGCTGGTGGCGTTCTTGCTGTACCTCGATTGGTTCTTCCAGCCGATCATCAACCTGTCGAACGTCTACAACCTGCTCCAGTCCGCTCTCTCGGCTCTGGCCAAGCTCTTCGAACTGACTGACGAGCTGGTGGTCATCGACGACAGGCCCGGCGCCTACGACCTCCCTGAACCTGTTGCGGGGACGGTTTTGCTCGATGGCGTCTCATTCTCTTACGAGACCGACACGCCGGTCCTCGCGGACATCACGATGGCTGTTGGCGCTGGTGAGCGTGTTGCCATCGTTGGGGAGACCGGATCGGGCAAGTCCACGATCGCGAAACTGATCATGAGGTTCTACGACCCGACGGTCGGAGCGGTCTCCATCGACGGAAATGACCTTCGCGACATCACCGAGCGGTCCCGTTCGGACACCCTTGCCCTGATCCCGCAGGACGGTTTTCTCTTCGCAGGCACATTGCGCGAGAACATCGCATACGCGGATGCTTCAGCATCCGATGAGGCCGTCTGGAACGTTCTGCGCGCAATGGGCATAGACGACTGGGTTCGATCGCTTCCTGACGGTCTCGACACCGAGGTAAGGGAACGTGGCGGGCGATTCTCGTCCGGTGAGCGGCAGCTCGTCGCATTGGCGAGGGCGTTCCTGTCCGATCCGGCCGTCATAGTGCTCGATGAGGCGACGTCCAACCTCGACCCTGAGACCGAGATCCAGGTGGAAGGAGCTCTCCGGGTGTTGCTGGCCGGTCGCACCTCGGTTGTGATCGCCCACCGTCTCAGATCCGCCGAGCGGGCGGACAGGGTCGTGATGATCGACGACGGTCGCATCATCGCCGAGGGCACCCACGAAGAGCTTGCCGAGCGATCGCCCAGGTACAGAGAGCTCGTCGAGGTGTGGCAGCGCGGGACGAAGTGACCGATAGCATGACGGAATGCGAACTCCGTCTGGACGTGCACGTGTAAAGCGTCTCCCTGAGCGAGGCATATACGACCGCGACACGATCAACACCATTCTCGACGAGGCCTTGATTTGTCACGTTGCGTTTGACACAGACAATGGTCCCGTGGCGATTCCCACGATCCATGCCCGAATCGGCAACGTGTTGTATCTCCACGGATCACCTGCGAGCCGCATGTTGCGTTCGACCGTGGGATCCGCTGTGTGTGTGACGGCAACCATCGTTGACGGCATCGTTGTTGCTCGCTCGGCCTTCCATCATTCCTTGAATTACCGAAGCGTGGTGGTGTTCGGAACGCCACGCGTCGTTCGCGATCGGGAAGAGCGCGCTGCCGCCTTCGCTGCGATCACTGATCACGTGCTCCCTGGCCGCTGGGACGAGGCTCGTCAACCAAACGAGATCGAGGACAAAGGCACGAAGCTCCTGGCGATAACCATCGACGACGCGTCCGCGAAGATACGTTCAGGTCCGCCGACCGATGACGAAGAGGACCTCGCTCTCGACATCTGGGCAGGAGTGGTCCCTCTGGCGATGCAAGCGGGTGCACCGATCCCTGCACCCGATCTCGATGCCGACATTGAGCCGCCCGCCTCCGTTGGACGACTCTCGGGAAGTTCGTAGGACGAACTCGGAACTACGGCTTGTTCCGCCAATCGAGAAGCTCCCTCACAGGTCCCATGTCGAAATCGGGGCCGTTCAGACCGATCGTGATCTCGTGAGCACCTGCGGCTGCGTATTGGTCTGCATGCTCCATCATCTTCGGTGATAGCCCGACTGAGCGCTCGACCTCTGAAGGGTCGCGACCGCTCTTCGCGCACCAGTCGTCCAGCACGGATGACTTGTGGATGAACATCTCTGGATCACCGAACCCATGCCAGATGTCCGCGTACTCCGAGACGATTCTGAGGGTCACCTTCTCGCCACCGCCACCGATCAGGATCGGCAGGTCTCCGACGGGTTGTGGATCGAGCATTGTGAGGCGGTCCTTGATGATCGGCATCGCGGCGTCGAGAGCCCTCAGCCTTCCACCTGCGGTCCCGAACTCATAGCCGTATTCGTTGTAATCCTTCTCGAACCAGCCGCTTCCGATTCCGAGGATCAACCGGCCGCCCGAGATCACATCGACGGTCCTGGCCATGTCCGCAAGCAGCTGGGGGTTCCGATAGCTGTTACAGGTGACGAGCGCACCGATCTTGATGTTCTCCGTCGCTTCTGCCCACGCGCCGAGCATGGTCCAGCACTCCAAGTGCTTGCCGACGTTCGTGTCCGGTTCGCCACCATAAAGGGGGTAGAAGTGGTCCCAGTTGTAGAGCACGTCGACGCCGAGTTCCTCGGCGTGTGCTGCGGCACGCCTGATGTCGTCATAGCTTGCGTGCTGTGGGTGGAGTTGGACGGCGACGCGTACATCTGGCACCTGAGGCTCCTCGGTTCGGGTCACCTGACGATAACGCCGACAAGTAGCCACGACGACGGCGGGTATCCTCCCGCGATGGATTCGATCACGTACAGACCGGTCACGGACGACGAGTATCCGGCGTTCGCTCGAGCCCTCATCGAGGGCTTCTCCGATGACATACCGGATGAGGAGCTCACCGATCTCATCAAGTCGACGCTTCCGGCTCAGCGGACGCTCGCTGCCTTTGACGGCGACGAGATCGTTGGCACCTTCGGTGGCTACGACATCGATCTCACGGTACCGGGCGGGCACGTCGCGATGGAAGGCACAACCGTTGTCACCGTGTTTCCGACACACCGCCGCATGGGCCTGATGAGCGAGATGATGAGCCGGCATCTCGAGAACTCGGTGGCCAACGGGTATTCGATCGCTGGTCTGTGGGCTTCAGCGTCGAACATATATGGCCGCTACGGCTTCGGGGTCGCGTCATACGCACACACGGTCACGATGCGGGCCAGGGACATCGTCTTTCGCGACGACATCGACATCGACAGAGTGAGGCGGATCAGTGTGGAGGATGCACACGAGGTGTTGCCGCGAGTGTTCGACCGCGTGCTTCCAACCACGCCGGGCATGTACGCCCGGTCTGCAGTTTGGTGGAAGGCAGATGTACTGCAGGATGCGGATTGGACGAAGCAAGGCAAGACGTCCAAGCGCATCGTCATCCACGAAGGATCTGATGGACCGGATGGCTATGCGATCTACCGCCAACAGAGCGGCGAGAGCGATGATGGCCACGCAAACGGCACGGTCCACATCGTCGAGATCATCACCGCAACCGAACGAGCCCATGCCTCGCTCTGGTCATACCTCACGAACGTTGACGGTTGTCCCAACATTCGCTCGTGGAACACAAGAGTTGATGACCCTCTTCCGATGAAGTTGGTTGAGCCGAGGCGGATCAAACTCGAAAGCCACTTCGACGCACTGTGGATCCTGATCCTCGATGTCGTCGCGGCGCTCGAGGCGCGCTCCTATGAGCATGATGGAACGATTGAGTTCACGGTCGCTGGTTCGTTCCGCCCCGATGTCAGGGGCAGCTATGAACTGAGCGTCGAGAACGGTGTTGGCTCGTGCACCCGTATCGAAGACGAGGGGGAGCTCGCTCTAGACATCGATGTGCTCGGGGCCCTGTATCTCGGTGGATGCGATACCAGCGCCTATGCCTCAGCTGGCAGAGTCCGCGGTGATACGGCGTCGATCGGTCGCCTCCACGAGCTCTTCCGCACCGCCGGATCCCCGTGGTGCAACCAGGTGTTTTGACGCGTCTCGAGCATGTCTCGAGCGTGTGTCGATTTTGTGAAACGTTTCACAACTGATACGTTCCCGGCTCGTAAGGAGCACGAGATACATGAACAGATACCCGCTGTACGACCCGCTACAGCACCACGATGCATGTGGTGTCGGGTTCCTTGCCGACCGGAACACGGTTTCGTCCCACCGCATCGTGCGCCTTGGCGTTCAGTGTCTCCATGCCCTTGACCATCGGGGTGCCCGGTCTGCCGATGGCACCGGTGACGGCGCAGGCATGATGACCAGGATCCCGTATCGGATAGTCGAGCGCGAGCTGAGAGCCAGCGGTATCGACGTGCCCGACCGCGACAATGTTGGGCTCGTCATGGCCTTCCTACCCAAGGGGGCTGTCGATGAGACCAAGGCGATCATCGCGGACGCACTCGATTCGAACGGTATCAGGCTGCTCATGTGGCGCACCGTGCCAACGGATCCGAACATCCTGTCAGAGACCGCGACTTCCTCGCTTCCGATCATCGAGCAGGCGATCGTCAGAGCTGCTTCGTCGATCTGGGATCAGGAGGAGCTGGAGAGGGCCCTGTTCCTTGCCCGCAAACAGATCGAGCGTTCCGACGACATCGAAGGCTTCTCCGTGGCGTCCGCGTCCTGTAGGACGGTTGTCTACAAGGGCCTGTTCACTGCCGACACTATCGAGCAGTTCTACTGGGACCTGCGCGATCCCATGTACGAGTCCGACTTCGTGATATTCCATCAGAGGTACTCGACCAACACCCAACCGTCCTGGGCCCTCGCGCAGCCGTTTCGGATGCTTGCGCACAACGGCGAGATCAACACGGTCAAGGGCAACCGCGCATGGATGGTTGCCAGGTCGAATGACCTCGGTGAAAGCATTTGGGGAGATCGCACCCCGGATCTTGCGCCACTTGTGCGGCCCGGTCTCGGGAGCGACTCCGCCAGTCTCGACGAGGCAATGGAAGTGCTTGTGCGCTCGGGCCGCGACGTTGCGCATGTCAAAGAGATGCTCGTACCCCAGGCGTGGGAGAACGTCACTGATCTCGATCCCCATCTCAAGGCCTTCTACGAGTATCACGCCTTCCTGACCGAGCCGTGGGATGGCCCAGCCGCGATTGCGGCGTCGGATGGTCGGACGCTCGTTGCAGGGTTGGATCGCAACGGACTGCGTCCGGCGCGCTGGACGATCACGCCTGACACCGTGCTCGTGGCGTCTGAAGCAGGGATCGCCCCGGAGGTTGAAGTCCTTGCCGTCGATACCGGCCAGCTCGGCCCCGGTGAGATTCTCGCGGTCGATCTCGGGAGTGGCTTGGTCGAATTCTCGGATGACGTCAAGTCCAGGCTCGCGGCGCACCGTCCGTATTCGGACTGGATCACTACACAAACTGCGTACGTCCATGACCCGTTCGACGATCTTCAGGACGATCGGTTCGATGCAGACGCGCTTGCGAGGGTTTTCGGTTACACCGCTGAGGAACGCAGGCTGCTGCTCCAACAGATGACAGAGGGTAGGGAGCCGATCCTCTCGATGGGCCACGACACCGGGCTGGCGGCGTTGTCCCAGCTCCCGCAGCGGATGACCCGCTATTTCCACCAGGCTTTCGCACAGGTGACGAATCCCCCGATGGACCCGATCCGAGAGAAGCTCGTCATGTCGCTGCGTACATATGTCGGACGGCATGGATCTCTGCTCGAAGAGACTCCCCAGCAGGCCCACATGATGGAGCTGACGTCACCCGTCCTCTCGGATGCCGACCTCGAAAATCTGCGGTCGTCACAGGACCCGCTCTTCGATTCCGCCTGGTTCGACATTCTCTTCGACCCCCAGGGCGGAGTCGATGGCATGGTGTCTGCCGTGGGGGACATATGTGCAGAGGTTGAGTCTGCGGTTCGGGGTGGTTCGACGATCATCATGTTGTCAGATCGGGCCACGGACCCACACGGCGCCCCGATCCCGATAGCGCTCGCGGTGGGTGCGGTCCACCACCACCTCATCGACGTTGGCCTCCGGCTCCATGCATCGATCATCGCTGTGTCCGGTGAGCCTCGCGATGCGCATGATCTTGCCTGTCTGATCGGTTTCGGCGCCGCCGCGGTGAACCCGTATCTTGCGATCGAGCAGGTACGAGCCATGGCTGTTGCCGGTGAAGTCCCCCTTGGCGCTATCGAGGCACAGGAGAACTATCGGATCAGTCTCGAGCATGGTCTCCTCAAGATCATGTCGAAGATGGGCATCTGCACGGTCAAGTCGTACCGCTCTTCGGAGCTGTTTGAGGCGATCGGTCTCGATGAAGACGTGTGCGAACTTGCGTTCCGGTACACCCAGCGCCGCATCGGCGGAATCGGGTTCGAGAAGATCGTCGATGATGTCATCGTGCGCCACCGCAGGTATGTCGATGGTGGCGAGGAGATCGAAGGGTTCTACAAACACAGGCGGGGCGGTGTGCCACACATCGCTGCACCAAGAGCGGTGCTCGCCCTCCAGAAGGCTGTCAGGTCGGGCGACCAGGAATTGTTCGACAAGTACCTCGATCTCGTGGAGGCGGCGCGACCTGTCATGGAGCTCAGGGACCTTCTGGCGGTTGAGCCCATCGGTGACCCGGTGTCAATCGATGAGGTGGAGCCGGTCGAGCGCATCATGCGTCGTTTCGTCACCGCAGCGATGTCGATGGGTGCGTTGTCCAAAGAGGCACACGAGACCCTCGCCGAGGCGATGAACCACATCGGTGGCCTCTCCAATTCGGGCGAGGGCGGCGAGGACCGCAGTCGCTTCGGAACGAAACTGAATTCGCAGATCAAACAGATCGCCAGCGGTCGTTTCGGCGTCACTCCGGGGTATCTGGCCTCGGCGGAGGAGTTCCAGATCAAGATGGCCCAGGGTTCAAAGCCGGGGGAGGGCGGGCAACTTCCCGGACACAAGGTGACACCCGAGATCGCCGAGCTCAGACACACGGAGCCGGGTGTGACCCTGATCTCGCCTCCTCCCCACCATGACATCTACTCCATAGAGGACCTCGCTCAGCTCATATACGACCTCAAGACGTTCAAGCCCCTTGCGAGGGTCTCGGTGAAGCTCGTATCCGGGCCCGGAGTCGGGACGATCGCCGTCGGTGTGGCGAAGGCATCTGCCGACGCGATCACGATCTCCGGAAACGCAGGAGGGACAGGGGCATCTCCGATCGTGTCGATGAAGCACGCTGGATCGCCGTGGGAGATCGGCCTCGCCGAGGCTCACCAGGCCCTCGTCGCGAACGGGCTCCGATCGGCCGTCATCATCGAAACGGATGGTGGGTTGCGGACGGGCAAGGATGTCGTCATCGGAGCGCTCCTCGGCGCAGATCGATTCGGATTCGGGACCCTGCCCCTGCTGGCACTTGGGTGCAAGATGGTGCGCCAGTGTCATGAGAACACCTGCCCGGTCGGTATCACGACGCAGCGCGAGGATCTCAGAGCCAAGTACACGGGATCAGTTGAACAGGTGATCCAGCTCTTCAGGCTGGTGGCCCAGGACGTTCGGAGGATCCTTGCCTCGATGGGAGCGAGGACCGTGGACGAGATCGTCGGTAGGGCTGATCTCTTGTCTGCGGACGATGTGGGCGTTGGACGGGATCTGTCGAGGCTCCTTGTTCGCGCCGACTTCGGACAGGATCGCAGCTTCAGGCGTGTTTCACGTTCACCCCTCGGTGAACAACTTGCCGAGGTTGGGCGCTCCGTTCTTCGTGGTGAAGGCCCTCTCTCGGTCGCATTCCCCATCGAGAACACGGACAGGTCCGTCGGTACAAGGCTCTCCGGAGAGATCGCTGAGATCAACGGGGACGAGGGCCTTGAGGATGGGCAGCTGCACATCAGGCTGTCGGGAACGGCGGGTCAATCCCTCGGAGCGTTCCTCGGAAAGGGAATCGACATCGACCTCGACGGTGTCGGAAATGACTATGTCGGCAAGGGCATGGGAGGTGGCTCGATCGCCATCCGTCCCTTCACAGAGTCGACAACCGTCCCCCACGGCGCAGGCAATGCGTGTCTTTACGGTGCGACAAGTGGCGCACTCTTCGTGGCAGGTACCGTGGGTCAGCGGTTCGCTGTTCGAAACTCGGGTGCACGAGCGGTTGTCGAGGGAACGTCCGATCACCCATGTGAGTACATGACGGGAGGGGTTGTCGTGATCCTTGGTCCCGCAGGCCGGAACATCGCTGCAGGCATGACCGGTGGCGTCCTGTTCGTTCTCGATGAGAACACATCGGTCAAGGCACATATCTCGGACTCTGCACCGTCGCCCAGACGTCTTGATGAAGACGATGCCTCAGAACTGAGGTCGATGATCGAGGCCCATGTTGCCCGCACAGACTCGGCGCGAGGCAAGGCCCTTCTCACAGACTGGCAGAACGCAGTGAGGGCCTTCTGGGTTCTGAGACCTTCGTCGCTCGTTCCAGACGACGCTCCCACACCTGTCGACAATTCGCGCCACATGCTCGAACAACCGAAGACCGTGAACCGTGAACCGTAGATCGCCTGGGAACACGACCATGTTCCCAAGCGTTGTACCTGTGTGAGTTGCGACTCTTCCCGGATGGCCGGTCTTCCCCCACTCCCACTCGCAGCCATTCGGGCGAGTCGCACCATGTGTGTGATATGATTCCACTAGCCGCGTAGTGTAATTGTCTGTGAGGAACCCAACATGACCACAGTCGACATCGATCTCGGGTCATATCAACTCGGTTGGTCTGACGAGGAGGAACCTGTATTCAAGCCTGAGAAGGGCCTGGACGAGGATCTCATCCGCACCATGTCAGAGATGAAGAAGGAGCCTGAGTGGATGCTCAGCTTCAGGCTCAAGGCCTACAAGCGCTTCCTCGCAAAGCCAACTCCGACCTGGGGTGGTGCTGGTCGTCTCGATACGATCGACTACGACGACATCTACTACTACATCAAGCCGACAGATGGAACTGTGAACGACTGGGACATGGTGCCTGATTCCATCAAGGAGACCTACGAGAAGCTCGGCATCCCCGAGGCTGAACGCAAATACCTCGCTGGTGTGACGGCGCAGTACGACTCGGAAGTCGTCTACCACCGCAACCGTGAAGATCTCGAAGCGCTCGGCGTGCTGTTCTGCGACATGGATACAGCCGTACGTGACTACCCCGAACTTGTCCAGGAGTATTTCGGCACGATCATCCCATCGAACGACAACAAGTTTGCCGCACTGAACTCGGCCGTGTGGTCGGGTGGCTCCTTCATCTACGTCCCACCGGGCGTCCACGTCGAGGAACCACTCCAGGCGTACTTCCGCATCAATGCAGAATCGATGGGGCAGTTCGAACGGACCCTGATCATCGTCGACGAAGGCGCGTTCTGCCATTACGTCGAGGGCTGTTCCGCACCTGTGTACACGAACGATTCTCTCCACGCCGCAGTGGTCGAGGTGATCATCAAGGAGGGCGGCCGTTGTCGGTACACGACCATCCAGAACTGGTCGACCAACGTGCTCAATCTCGTGACGAAGCGCGCAGCGGCTTACAGGAACGCAACGATGGAGTGGGTCGACGGAAACCTCGGTTCAGGGCTCACGATGAAGTACCCCGCAGTGTGGCTGATGGAGGAAGGTGCCCACGGCGAGGTGCTCTCCATTGCATTCGCCAACAAGGATCAGATTCTCGACGCAGGTGCAAAGATGGTGCATGTGGCCCCGAACACGACTTCTCTCATCACATCGAAGTCGATCAGCAAGGGCGGTGGCCGTGCCATGTATCGCGGCCTTGTGCGTGTCGAGGAAGGAGCTGAAGGGTCCAAGGCGTTTGTGCGCTGTGACGCCCTGCTTCTTGACGAGGATTCCCGGTCCGACACCTACCCATCGATGGAGGTGGAGGAATCCAACGTCGACATCGGTCACGAGGCAACGGTCTCGAAGGTCGGTGAGGATCAGCTCTTCTACCTGATGAGCAGAGGACTCTCTGAGGAGCAGGCGACGGCGATGGTGGTTGCCGGGTTCATCGAGCCGATCGTCAAGGAACTCCCGATGGAATACGCGGTCGAGATGAACAGACTCATCGAACTCCAGATGGAAGGCTCCATCGGCTGAACTGAGATCGTTCGATACCAGTAGCCTCGCTCTGGATGAGGATTCGCATAGCTGAGTGCACGGTTCGATATGAGGGACGTCTCGACGCATACCTCCCCTGGGCGACACGCCTCATCATGGTCAAGGCTGACGGGTGTGTTGCGGTCCATGCAGACGGTGGTGCATACAAACCATTGAACTGGATGAATTCGCCGAACACCCTCACCGAGGACGAAGACACCTGGACGGTCGTGAACCCGAAGGGTGAGAAGCTCATCATCGAGTTCGGGGAGGTGCATTTCGAGACTTCGCGAGAGCTCGGTGACGATCCCGGACTCGTCAAGGACGGTGTTGAGTTCGAGCTGCAGCGCCTGCTTGCCGAAATGCCCGACGTTCTTGAGGAGGGCCTCGCCCTCATCCGGAGGGAGTATCCGACGCCGATCGGTCCCGTTGACCTTCTCTGCAGAGATGCGAACGGCATCGCTGTGGCCGTCGAGATCAAACGGCGGGGAGAGATCGACGGCGTCGAGCAACTGACGCGATACCTCGAGTTCCTCAATCGCGATACACGCCTGGCCCCTGTGCGTGGAATCTTCGTGGCCCAAGAGATCAAGCCGCAGGCCAAGCTTCTTGCACAGGACCGCGAGATCACTTGTGTTGAGATCGACTACGACGCACTCAGAGGCGCGGACTCGGACCTACTCAGGCTTTTCTGATCACGCAGCACTCTGGTTCGGTCAGAGGAGGCTCTGCAGGTCGTACATCGTTGAGGGATGCCGCAGCTTGCTCAAGGCTCTGGTCTCGATCTGGCGGACGCGTTCTCGCGTGATTCCGAGTTGGGTACCAACATCTGAGAGGGTACGCGGGAGTTGCGCGTCGAGGCCGTAACGGAGAACCAGTACCGTTTGCTCCCGACTGTCGAGTGTTCCAAGCGCTCGGATGAGTTCCTCCCTCCGTGCGGCCGCTGCAACCGGCGCGAATGGGTCTTCTGCGTCGTCATCTTCGACGAAGTCGCGCAGTTCGGCGTCGCCGTCGTCACCGACAGGTCTGTCCAGGCTCACGGTGTCGCTCGGTGCGCTCAGTGCCACGATGATCTTCACCTCATCGAGACCGCTGACTTCGGAGATCTCGGCGATGGTCGGTGTGCGTCGCAAGTTCTCCCTGAGTGTCAATTCAGACTCCTGGACGGTGCGCACGATGTCGACCATGTGCACCGGCAGTCTGATGGTTCTCCCATGATTTCCGAGGCCCCGGGTGATGGCTTGTCGGATCCACCATGTCGCATATGTTGAGAACTTGAACCCTTTGCGCCAATCGAACTTCTCAACGGCTCGAATCAGTCCGAGGTTGCCCTCCTGGATCAGGTCGAGAAGGTCAAGGCCGCGTCCTGTATACCGCTTGGCTATGGAGATAACAAGGCGGAGATTGCAACGGATGAACTGCTGCTTGGCATGGTCCGCCTGTCGAATGTACCGAACGAGGCCAACCCGTTGCTCCGTGTCGATGTGTGAGTCGCCCGCAAGCCGCTGTTCGGCCATTTGGCCACGTTCGATGACGCGGGCGAGTCTCACCTCATCCTCTGCATCGAGCAGATTGTGGGTCGATACCGATTCCAGGTACAGACCGATCGCATCCGCGACCGTAGCTTCCCTTGCGATGCTCGCCATACAACCCCCCGTCGTTGGCTTGCGCAGCCCGTGCCAGCGCTCTGGAAGTTATCACCACACGGGCAGTTCGGCAAGAGAGTTGTACGCTTTGTGTGAACGTCTCGATCTCGACACGGATCCCATGAAACATCTCACGCTCACCACTATCGCTCTGACCGCGCTCGTGCTCTCATCATGCACCGGGAGCCTCGGCGTGCAGCCGGGCGATGCGGTGGTGCCACCTCAGATGGGTGATCCCGATATCGAAATCGTTGTGCTTGCCGCGGACGATCTCGGAGTTCTCGAAGCCACCGTCATTGCAGACGGCACGACTGTGCCCGCCACGGCTGGGGAATCTCGCACGGTCACCTGGAAGAAGGTGCCGATCGAGCTCGAGGCAGCGGCAGCAGGCTTTCAGCCTTTCACTTTCACCGTATCTCGCTTCCCGGAGGCTGGGCGCATCGAGTTCAGGCTCGAACCGGTGGTTCTTCGGGGTCGAGTGACTTCAGATACGGGCAGGCCGTTGCCAGGTGTGAAGGTCGTCCTTGGCGGGACCAAGGACGAGACGGACAACGAGGGTCGATACTCGATCGAACGAGCGATGGCAGGAACGATCATGCTTGATAGACCGGCGTGGGAACACGGCGAATATGATTGGGACGGCGTTGTCGACCAGTACGACATGTCGATGTCCCCCAGGATCATTCGGGCCATCCGCATCGCTGCTTCCGATCTGTTGGACGCAAGTCGATGGGAGACACTTCTCGCCCTTGCTGATGCAACGGGTGTCAACGGGCTCGTCATCGACCTCAAGACCGAGGACGGCACCGTTGTGTTTCCCACCGAGGTTGCGACCGCGAACTCGATAGGCGCCGTGAGCAGTTTCTTCGAGTTGGCCGACGTGATCGACGCGGCCGAGGGTCACGATCTCTATCTCATCGGCCGCGTGGGTGTGTTCCAGGATGACTTCTTTGCGGTTGCCGAGCCGGATCATGCGGTGCTCAACGAGGATGGCTCACTCTGGCGATCGCGCAATGGATTCGCGTGGCTCGATCCGTCCGATCCCGCGTCGTTCGAGTACTCGATTGCCATTGCGGAAGAGGCGTGCAGGAAAGGGTTCGACGAGATCCAGTTCGACTACGTGTCCTATCCGTTCGGTGGAGATGTCTCAACGGCTGTGTTCGACGGTGAGTACAACCAGGAGGTAAGAGTTGCATCGATCAACGCGTTCCTCACCCGCGCTTACACGGTTCTTCGCACCATTGGATGCGCCGTGTCGTCAACTCTGCTTGGCATCGTCCTCGAGTCGAGTTTCGATGAAGGTGTTGGGCAGCGACCCGGACCGATGTCGCGGATCGTCGACGTACTTGCACCGACGCTGTACTCGACGAACTACGGGGTCGGCTGGAAGAACTTCGAGAACCCGGATGACCACGCCGCTGAGATCGTTGACGCGGCTCTGAGGGGAGGCAGGGGAAAACTTGACGGGTACGGCTACCTCAGACCGTGGCTCCAGTCATGGGCGATCTCCAAGGCAGACCAACGGGCTGTTCAGATCGTCGTCGAAGAGTTAGGTACGGGATGGATGTTGTGGTCCAACAGCGCGAACTACTCCGTTGACGCTCTTCCGGTCCGGTAGGCACCTGGATCAGCTTGGTCGATTCGTCCCGTTCGGGAATCGATTTTCACGTTCGAGCACCTCGCGCAGGTACGGGTACGGGTTCGTCTTCTTGCCTTCGTGCTTCAGTTCGAAATGCGTATGGGGTCGGGTATGTTCGGCGTTGCCGGAGTCCCCGACGTATCCGATCACCTGACCGGCCCTGACCTCGTCACCCTCCATGAGGGTCGGATGGAAGGCGGTCCAGACTCCGCCCTCGCCGTCATCGGTTCCGAAGGTGTCATTGTTGAGGTGCATGTATGCGCTGAACCAGCCTTCGCCATGGTCGATGGCGATGTTGTACCCGGACATCCGGCTGTGGGCGAGCTTCGTCACGATGCCGTCAGCGACTGCGACGATCGGGGTTCCTCGTGGGCTCATGATGTCCGTTCCCTTGTGGCGTCTTCCACCAGGGCGGGCGGCTCCCCAACTATTGGAGAGTCCGACATTCTCGCTTTGGTGAGGGAAGACGGTGAGTATGAATCGGGATTCCTCGGTTGACGCCGATGCCGGGGCGGAATCGGCGATCGTCCCGAAGCCGGTCATGATGACAGCCGAAATCGTGGCGAGCGCGAACGCGCGGAGCAGAACTCTTCGCATGTGGGTGTGGCCTCTCAGAGCAGCGCATCGTCCTACCGGCGCTCACTCGGTTGTGTGTCGTGGCGACAACGGTACTCCGGGGTGCCGTTTATCGCTCCCGAGTTTCACACACGACGATGGTGGTAACGGACGATTTGGCGCACGGTCACCGGTATCCTCGCCGCGAACCCACGAAGGATCTGTGCTTGACCGATACCCGAACTCTTGGCTCCAATGACGCTGCGTGGATGGCATCTCTGCGTTCGGCGGCGATTGACAGGCTGACCGATCTCTCGATGCCATCGGCGCGGGAGGAGAATTGGCGCTACCTCGACCTCGACTTCGACCCTGCTCTTGACACCGCTCCCAGGACGGTTGGATCCACGGGTTCTTCGGATGATCTACTCGAAAGCTGGCTTGGCAACGCGGTGTCGATCGTTGACGGCTTCGTAGTCACAGAGGGTGTCCCAACGATCCCTGAGGCCACGGACGAGATCTCCCTCGTGAGCGATGACCATCTCTTCGCTACTGCGTATACGGCCTATTCACCCGGTGCGGCTCTGCTCACAGGCGATCATCTTGCTGATCCGCTCCTCGTGGACGTACAGAACACGTCCGGTGCAACGACCTTTCCCGGAGTGCACGTATCCGTGCCGCGCGGTTTCGACGCCTCTGTGATCGTCAGGCTCCGTTCGACGACGGATGCAGCCGCAACTGTCATTCCGACCCTGACGGCCGATGTGGCAGACAACGCAAGGTTGACACTCACGCTGATTCAGGATTGGAACTATGCCACTCGCTCGCTTGGTCGTGGTGTCATCAGGCTTGCAAGAGATGCAAGCCTGTTCTTCAACGAGGTCGGTCTCGGCGCAAAGCTGGGTCGATTGCATCTCGATGTTGACTTTATCGGAAACGGCTCCACCGCCAAGATCTACGGTGCCTACTTCGGTGAGGAGTCCCAAACGCTCGATTACCGCTATTTCATGAATCACATCGGCATGCACACTCGTTCGGACATGTTCCTCAAGGGCGCAGTAGAGGACGATGCTCTCTCGGTGTTCACCGGCATGATCAGGATCGAGGAGACCGGCCAGAAGACCGAGGCGTTTCAGACGAACCGGAACCTGATCCTGTCTTCGGGTGCGGCCGCCCAGTCCGTCCCGAACCTCGAGATCCTTGCGAACGACGTCATGTGTGGACACGGATCAACCGTCGGTCCCCTGGATGAGGATCAGCGGTACTACCTCATGAGTCGCGGGTTGACCCCTGAACGTGCGGACCGATTGCAGGTGCGCGGATTCTTCGAGGAAGTTGTCCAACAGATTCCGGACGAAGCGATATCCGGCTGGGTTCGTGAACGGATCAACGGCAAGTACGTCGCTGCCCAGGAACAGGGCCGCGTATGACCGAGATCGCGGCGGGCGCATTCGACGACCTTCCGAAGGGGGAGGGTCTCAGGGTGGAGCACGATGGCCTCGCCGTGGCCGTTTTCCGGGTTGGCGACGAAGTGCATGCCATTGGGGATCGATGCAGCCATGCCGAGGCGTCACTCTCTGAAGGCGACCTGTATGACAACGAAATCGAGTGCCCCCTTCACGGCGCCGCGTTCGATGTGACCACGGGGAAGCCCCTGACGCTTCCTGCCACCAAACCCGTTGACGTTTACGCAACAGAGATACGCGACGGCAACGTCTTCATCGATATTCCGGGAGGAGAGCGCTCATGAGCAACGCACTCGAGGTCACGGACCTGAAAGCGAGCATCGGCGATCTCGAGATCCTCAAGGGCCTCGATCTCACTGTTCCTTTCGGTGAGGTGCATGCGATCATGGGACCGAATGGGTCCGGCAAATCGACGCTCAGTCATGTCCTCATGGGCAGGAGTGATTACGAGTTCACGGGTTCGGCAACCATCGACGGCGTCGAGATCACAGGGATGACAGTCGATGAGCGGTCCAATGCTGGACTCTTTCTTGCCTTCCAGTACCCGACCGAGATACCGGGCGTCACCCTTGATGACCTGACTGCTGAGATGGCTGCCTCAAACCCTACCGATAGTGGTTTCGAGCAGCGCACGGCTGCCGCCTCAGAGCGTCTCTCGATGGATCGGTTCCGTGGCCGGGCCGTCAACGCTCGTTTGTCCGGTGGTGAGAAGAAGCGGTCGGAGATGTATCTGCTCGGTGTTGCGAATCCGAAGGTCGCCATCCTTGATGAGATCGATTCGGGTCTCGACATCGATGCCGTGCGTGAGGTCGCAGCGATGGTCGAAGCACTCCGAAGTCCCGACCTCGGCATCGTCGTCATCACCCACTACAGCCGGATATTGCGATACATGTCTGCAGACCGTATACACGTCATGGTCGGCGGACGCATCGTGAAGTCGGGTGGAGCCGAGATCGCAGAGGAACTCGAATCTGAGGGTTACACGGCCTATCAGGTGGCGAACGCGTAGCTGCGCCGCGTTTCGACTTCGGAGGTCATCGTCGAGTATTGGCCGGTCGGGGAGTGAGACACCCTGAACTCATGGGTCCGGTGGCCGCTCTCCGTTGTGAATACAGGTGTGGTGTTTGCGGCAGTAGGGGAGGCAGTTCTTGAGGCTGGTTTCTCCTCCGTCCACCCAGTGGACCTTGTGGTGGATGTCGCACCATGACAGGGGTGCGTCGCATCCTGGCCAGGCGCAGCCGCCGTGGAGTTGTTCGATGGCTCGGCGTACCGCTGGGGGGATGGTGCGGGTCTTGCGTCCGACATCGAGTGGTTCTGAATCGGATCCGAGAACCATCGGGATGATCGCTGCGTCACATGTCATCTGGCGGATTGATTGTGGTGTGACAGGGACTCCGTGCATCTCGGGCAACTGGTGCAGTTCGCCTGTGAGCATGCGGTAGTCCACGGTGACGGTGATGTGGGGCTTCTCACCGCCAGAGGTAACGACGTTGGTGTTGTGGTCGAGCCAGAAACGGTGGATGTCGACAAGTGCGTCTGCCCGCCGTTGGGCAGGCGTGCGGCGGTCATCGGGGTCGAGGTTGAACGGATCCGAGTGGGCGTCCAGTGCGGCTTTGATCGTGGCATACCCGCCAGGGGTCAGGGTGCCTCTGATATCTCCGATGCCGTCGATGGTCTGTGCCAGGTACAGGGAACGGAGCTTCTCGACATGCTCGGCGTCCTGGAGGGCCTTGGGGTAGTTGATCTGTTGTTCCCAATGGTTGATGGCGCGACGCATGTCTGTGACCGACAGATACGTCGCGACTTCCGCGAACACCTCTTGATGGTTGACGAACTCGTCGCGATACTTGTCGCGTACCTGGGCGATCAGATGCAGCGAGCGGGCAGGAACGTCTCCGGCAAGGGCATGTTGGACGACTGCTGGCATGTGTGCCATGGCCCGTGCCGTCTTGAGCGTGCCTGATGCTTCGACTGCGGTCATGCGCGTGTGATGCTTCAACCAACCCGTTGTCGAGAGACGCTCGTCGATCTCAGGGAGTTGCCTGCGATCGAGCTCGGCAACGAGCAACCCCACCACAGCATTGGTCTGGTTCTGCCACTTGATCGCATCCTTGGTGACCTGCTTGAGGTCGCCACTGCCGAGTTGGGCAACGAGTTCTTCGATTGTCTTTAGGTCTGTGCCCGGAACATCCAGCCCGCCGCCTTCATCCGACACCAGAGCCCGGTCAAGGACCGAGGTCTGATAGCACATACCCATAATCTATCGAACATACGTTCGACTGTCAAGGAGAATGGAGAGATTCCGGATGCCGGTATCCGAGAGGTCTGGTGGACCTGGAGCAGGATGGGTGATCTGCGAAGGGGGCCTATGTTCTTGCCTCCCCCGCGTGAAAGGCCATGACGTGAGTAGCCTGCATGCCACGTCGAGATGGAGTACCAACTGTCAAAAGCACAGAGCCGACCGCCCGATTCCCGACAGCCCGTCGAGGACGTCGGAAGGTTGCATGGGTGAGCGTTTGAACGCCTCGACGGACACCGCTGCCCTTGGCGATCTCATCGCCGGTGCTGATGAGATACTGATCGTTACCGGTGCTGGAGTATCGACGGATAGCGGGATTCCCGATTACCGGGGCCCGAGGGGTGTGTGGAAGACCGAGCAGCCGGTCATGTATCAGGACTTCGTCAACGATCCGGACTCTCGGGTTGAGTACTGGGATCAGAAGCTGCGGGCGGCCGAATACTTCAACGATGCGAGGCCGGGAGCCGTGCACCATGCGTGTGTGGAGCTTGAAGAAGCAGGGAAGCTGAATGCCCTCGTGACACAGAACGTGGACGGTCTGCATGCGGCCGCTGGGATCACGGCTGACCGGCTTGTCGAGGTCCATGGCACAGCAATGGAAGTGTCGTGTCTCGGCTGCGGCGATAGGTGGCCCACCCAGCCACATCTCGATGCTTTCGCCGCCAGTCGCGAAGCGCCGGTTTGTGACTGTGGCGGATTGCTGAAGTCCGCGACGATCAGCTTCGGTCAGCAACTCGATCCCATGACGCTATACCGTGCCGATCAGGCTGCCCAGGCAGCCGATCTCGTTATCGCTCTCGGCTCGACGCTCTCGGTCTACCCTGCGGCCGAGATCCCGCTGATCGCGGCACGACGAGGCGTTCCCTACGCCATCGTGAACCGCGGCGAGACCGAACACGACGATTCCATCTATCTCACCCTCCGCATCGAAGGCGACGTCTCAGTCGTCTTCCCCACCGCAGTCTCCGCCGCCCTCCCCTAACCCCGCAGGCCCGCGTACCCAGGGTTCCACTGCACATGAATGTGGAATGTGGCCCACAGAACGGGAAAAGTCGGTTTACGGGACCCTTCCGGCAGCCGGTCGTGGCCCGTATGGTTGAAACAACATGAAGAATCGTCTGGCGGTCTTAGTGGTGGCCTCCATCGTGGGACTGGGGGCATGTACCACCGTGGGTAGCTCGCCTGCCACCGCACCGCCCATAACCGAGCCTCCGACGACGTCCTCGACGATCGTGGCTCCGACGACTGTCATCGAGACGACGACGACCGTCGACCGTATCGCCGAGATCCAAGCGATCTTCCAGAACCTCGAACGCCGCCGCCTCCAGGCCATCATGGACCAGGACGAGAAAGCCTTCCGCGCCGTCTTCGCGAACCCCGAGTACGAAGAGCGAAGCATGGTGGCAATGGACCTTGTGACCGTGCTGGATCCGTCGGCTGTGGTTTTCGAAATCGTCGAACTTCATGTCGACGCTGGCAAGTGCATCGCTGTGATCGGCATTGTCGACGCCACGGGTGCGAGTGATGGAGGCGGCCAGGGTGAACCAGCCGACTTCATCGTTGAGCTCGTTGAAAACGAGTGGAAGTTGAGCTGGGTAGGAGAGGGGTGGCGATGCGACGGACCGCACCCATTCTCGGGGTGATTCTTGTGGCGATGTTCGTACTACCGCCGATAGGCGCCTTCGCTGATGAAATCTGCGTACTTGATCCAGTGGACAACAAGCTTCACTGCTCCGACTCAGGCAGCACCCCAGGCAACCCGGGGGACGCGACTCCCGACCCTGACGACGGCGCTGGCCCGCGGTACGTCTATGTCACGACCGATGCTGTTGTCGGTGACTGTCACTACTGGTCGGAGGTTCCCGGTGGTCTCGACGCGTGGGATCCGACAGACGACGCCGCCGTCATCGCTGCGAACGCTCTTCCCGTGTGCCCTGTCGTCATCGTGCCGGTCGACGTCCCCGGAACCGCATGGTCGATCTTCCGCTCGTGGGATCTTGCACAGCCGACGCCATCTCTCCAGCCGTCCAGTCGGGGCATCACCGGCCTTCCGACCTTCCTCGCCTCGGCACCACCGCCTGCGATCACACATTCAGAAATCCTCCCCGACGGACGAACCCTCAGGGTGAGAGCGCACGTCGCGGAGCTCAGGATCGATTGGGGTGACGGAGGGCTCAACACCTTCGACCCTTCCGGCGCCCTGCCGTACCCGTCCGGCTCCGTGACGCACACGTACACGACCAAGACGTGCCCTCCCGAGTACAGGGACGAGCATCCCTCGGGCGGCCTCTGCCACCCGTCACTCGAGTACTACACGATCACGGCCATCTACCGCTGGGTAGGGGACTACAACGCTGGATCAGCGTGGGTGCAACTTGGCACGCTCGACCGCACGGCCTCATTGCCATACGACATCGACGAGCTTCGCGGCGTGCCCGTTCCGGCACCGTAGGTATGTTTCGTGTCGGGCTCGAGGACTCGAAGGCCCCGTGGCTCGCGAGCTCGCCTGTCCCTCCTAATGGGTGGCGCCTCCAGCATTGCTGACTCAGGGCGTCACTAATCTTGGGTGTGCAGAGCACACGATCTGAGGAGCTTGAAATGCGTATCGAACGTGACTCGATGGGCGAGGTACAGGTCCCCGCAGACGCCTACTACGGCGCCTCCACACAACGAGCGGTCGACAACTTCCCGATCTCCGACCTCCGATTCGGAAAGCGGTTCATCTGGGCACTCGGGCTCATCAAGGGCTCCGCTGCCGAGATGAACAAGTCGATGGGATACATCGACGCTGACAAAGCGGACGCCATCATCACCGCAGCAGAAGAAGTCATGGAAGGCAAGTACGACGATCAGTTCGTCGTCGACATCTTCCAGACAGGCTCGGGCACGTCGACGAACATGAACATCAACGAGGTGCTCTCAAACCGTGCGTCCGAGATCCTCGGCGGGGAACTCGGCTCGAAACTCGTTCATCCGAATGACCACGTGAACACGGGCCAGTCGTCGAACGATGTGATCCCGACCGCGATGCACGTTGCAGCCGTCGCAGCGATCGAGGAGGACCTCCTTCCGGCCCTCACGAATCTCCGGGAAAGTCTCGACGCAAAGGCAGTGGAGTTTGACGATGTGCTGAAGTCCGGCCGGACCCATCTCCAGGATGCAACACCGGTACGTCTCGGCCAGGAGTTCGGTGGCTATGCGGCCCAGATCGGCAAGGGAATCGAGCGGGTGACCGCCGTGCTCCCCGAACTTCGGGAACTCGCCCTCGGTGGCACAGCCGTCGGCACGGGTATCAACGCTCCAGTGGGATTCGCTGCCGGCACGATCGAGATCATGAATCGCCGTTCGGGCTTTGACTTTCGCGAAGCAGACAATCACTTCGAGGCCCAAGCGGCGAAGGACGCCTATGTCAATGCCTCAGGAGTGCTCAAGACCGTTGCAACCTCCATGTTCAAGATCGTGAACGATCTGCGGTGGCTCTCGTCCGGACCGCGAAACGGCATCGGCGAGATCTCGCTGCCATCGCTCCAACCCGGCTCATCGATCATGCCGGGAAAGGTCAACCCTGTCATTCCCGAGGCCGTGATGATGATCGTGGCCCGTGTCTATGGAAACGACACGACGATCACCTGGGCAGGTGCGAACGGCAACTTCGAGCTCAACGTGATGATGCCGATCATGGCTCACGCGATGCTCGAGTCGATCGAGCTCCTTGCCTCTGGTTCTCGCGTCCTCAAGGAGATGACCGTCGATGGCATCACGGCGAATGAGGAGAGGGCTGCATGGCTGCTCGATCAGAACGCAATCGTTGCGACGTCTCTCGTCCCACACATCGGCTATGACAAGGTGTCCGAGGTCATCAAAATGGCGTTCAAGGAAGGCCGTGGCGTCCGCGAGGTTGCCCTCGAGATGGAAGTGCTTCCAGAGGATGAGCTGGATGCGGCACTCAACGTTCGCCCAATGACAGAAGGGGGCTGAGCGGTCAGCTTCCGCCCTCCACTCGGGACTTGAGGGCCTGGTTCATCTCTTCAAATCCCCGGGTAGTCGACTTGCGGATCGCCCATATCACGAGTGAAGCAAGGATCCCAGAGAACTGCTCGTAATGATGGAAACGAGTCCCGGTCTCTGTCGCGACGAGATCGAACTGGTGACGACCATCGAATACGCCTTTGACTCCCATTGACCCAAGCCATGCGAAGCGTGTCGGTGCATCGTGTTCCTGCACGGTGGGGGACACCTTCATCGGCTTCTTACCCGTGGCGCCCAGCATGGCGACCAGTTGCTCGCCCACAGCGGGTGTGCCGTCGAGCGAGCGCACGAAGGGGTTCCACTCTTCGTACTTCGCAAAGTCCATCAATACGTTCCAGACATCCTGTGGCGGTGCATCGATGTCAATGACGGTTCTGATTTCTTGCATGCTCACTCCTCGACGCGATCTACGGGGCTGCCGCTTGATCCAGCGCATCGGTGAGCGTGGCCCATGCAAGGTCTGCACACTTGATGCGCACGGGGAACTTGCGGACCCCCTGCAGAGCTTCGAGGTCGCCAAGCACCGAGCCTGGGCGATCAGGGTCGACAGGGTTCTCACCCTCGTCGATGCTCATCATCAGCTTGAACTTGTGGATGATGTCGCGCACATCCTCGATGGACATGCCCACGATCTTGTCCATCATCATCGACCCTGAGGCCTGGCTGATCGAGCAGCCCTGTCCGCGCATCGCAGCATCCGTGACAACACCGTCCGAGATCGCAACATCGAGGAAGAACTCGTCGCCGCAGGATGGATTGCTTCCCTCGGCGTGGACGTGATCACCACGTAGTGACCCCTGCTTGCGAGGGTTGCGGTAGTGGTCGAGGATCACTTCTCTGTACAGATCATCAAGATTCGTCATGTGAGACCAAAGAGCTTACGGGCCTTGTGGAGCGACACGACAAGCGCATCGACCTCCTCTGGAACGTTGTACAAATAGAACGACGCCCGTGCGGTTGCAGGGACGTCGAGGTACTTCATGAGCGGCTTTGCACAGTGATGCCCCGCGCGCACCGCTATGCCGTCCTGGTCCAAGATCGTCGCGATGTCGTGCGGGTGAACGTCGCCGAGCTCGAAGCTCACGGCTCCACCGCGTATCTCCACGTTCTTCGGCCCGTAGATCGTCAGATCCGGGATCTCGGATAACTGCTCCAACGCATAGGCCGTGAGATCGCGTTCGTGTGTCTGGACAGCCTTCATGCCAACCGCGTCGAGATAGTCCACCGCAGCTCCGAAACCAACGGACTCGGCAATGGGGGGTGTCCCGGCTTCGAACTTGTGAGGGACGGGAGCCCAGGTGGATTCGTGACGATCGACCGTGTTGATCATCTCGCCCCCTCCCTCTGTTGGCTCCATCTCTTCGAGCCGCTCGGCCTTGCCCCAGAGCGCTCCGATGCCTGTCGGTCCGAGCATCTTGTGAGCAGAGAATGCAAGGAAGTCGACATTGAGGCTCGCGACGTCAACGGACGTGTGCGGCACCAGCTGGGCGCCATCCAGGACGGACAACGCACCAACCGATCGGGCGGCTTCTGAGAGCACGTCGATGGGTCCGAGCGCGCCCGTGACATTCGACATTCCGGAGAACGCGATCACCTTCACCCTGTCGGTGAGGATGCTGTCTAGGTTGCTCGTGTCGACCGTGTAGTCCTCGTTCAACTCGAGATAGACAAGTTCTGCGCCGGTGTGGCGTGCAACGATCTGCCACGGGACGATGTTCGCGTGATGTTCCATGATCGTGACGATGATCTTGTCGCCGGGACCCAGATGATTGAGGCCCCAGCCATACGCAATGTAATTGATGGCCGTGGTGGTACCACGGGTGAACACGAGCTCTGCGGATTGGGCACCGATGAACCGAGCGACCTTGACTCTGGCATCCTCGTACATCTCGGTTGCTTCCCCCGCGAGGGTGTGCGCGCCACGATGCACGTTCGAATTGTGGAATCTGTAGTAGTCGTTCATGGCGTCGAGGACGGACTGAGGCTTCTGGGTGGTCGCGGCAGAGTCCAGATAGACGAGCTGATTCTCGTTGATCTCGCGTTCAAGGATCGGGAAGTCGGCGCGAAGGGCACGCAGATCGGTCATCCCGTGATCGCCTCGGCACGATAGCTATCGTATCCATCGGCTTCGATCCTGTCGGCAAGCGCCGCCTCTCCGGATTCGACGATGCGGCCGTCGATGAACACGTGCACGACGTCAGGTGTGATGTAGTCGAGCATTCGCTGATAGTGGGTGATGATGAGGAACCCCCGCTTGTCGTCTCGCATACGCTCAACGCCTTCGGCAACGATCTTGAGGGCATCGATATCAAGCCCAGAATCAGTCTCATCGAGTACAGCGAACTCCGGTTCGAGCACGGTCATCTGGAGGATCTCGTTGCGCTTTCGCTCACCGCCCGAGAACCCCTCGTTGAGATAGCGATCTGCGAACGATGATTCCATGCCGAGCTCGCGCATCGCTTCCATCACCTTGAGCCTGAGTTCGAGAACCGTATAATCAGTGCCCGTTCGGTTCGAAAGCGCCGTGCGCAGAAAGTTGACAACCGAAACGCCTGGGATCTCCTCCGGATACTGGAATCCGAGGAACATTCCCGCTTGACCTCGCACCTCTGGCTTGGCCGTTGTTATGTCCTCACCCTTGTAGCTGATCGTTCCCCTGGTCACGATGTACGACGGGTGACCGAGCAGCACGTTGGCGAGTGTTGATTTTCCTGATCCGTTCGGCCCCATGATGGCGTGGGTCTCCCCGGCGTTGATTGTCAGCGTGACGCCTTTGAGGATCTCGACGCCTTCCACGGACGCGTGGATGTCGTCGATGACGAGGAGGGGAGTTTCAACCATGGCCATGATGATAATGCGTGCGGCAGCCGTATTCGGCTGCCAGCCCACGGTCACTTTTCACGGTCTGCGGTTCACGTCTCTCAGCGAGTTGAACACGAATTCCATCCGGGTGAGATCGACGTCCTCGAGAGAGGAGAACTCCTGGACGTAGTAGCGGCCAACACCGACCTCGGCGAGCCGCTCGATCGCGTCACGCGCGTGCTCGGGTGTGCCATGGGGGACGTTGCGCTCGTCGAGGAACGCTGCGTACTCATCGGGCGTTTGGTCCTTCTTTGCACCCCGCTCGGTCAGCGCCTCGAGGTGTGCAGCCTCGTCCTCGTACACGAACCCCGGTCCCGCCACAGAGATGAGGATCTCATCGGGATTCCGTCCGGTGCTGGTTGCAGACTTGCGCATCACCTTGAGGCGTTGTGCGATCGTTTCGGTGTCCGTTACGAACATGTTGTACTCGTCTGCGAATCGGCCCGCAAGAGTCGGCGTCTTGCGATTGCCTGATCCGCCGATGACGATGCCCAACCCATCGGACGCTGTCGGGGACACTTCAGGTGCATGGAGCGAGTAATACTCGCCTTCGATGGTTCCGCCGCCGTTGAATACCGCACGGATGTAGGCGAGGGCCTCAGTCAATCGATCGAACCGTTCGCCGAGCGGCGGGAGGTCCATGCCAAATGCTTCGTGCTCAGACTCCATCCAACCTGTACCAACGCCGAGCGTGAAACGGCCACCTGAGATCTCATCGAGCGTTGTTGCTGCCTTTGCCATCACAGCTGGGTGACGAAAGGTTATGGGGGAGACGAGAGAGATGAGCCTGATCGAATCCGTCTCTGACGCGACACCTGCGAGTGAAACGATTGCATCGGTTGCGTGGGCGGATGTCTCCCCGTGGAGGTAATGGTCTGACCTGGCAAAGGCGTCGAGGCCTTTGTTCTCTGCCCATTGGGCAAGCTCAACAAGCCGCCGGTAGCTGCCACCGAGTTGTGGTTCTATGAAGAGGCCGAATTCCATGTTGTGCTCTCCTTGCTACCAGCCGCGTTCGATCCATGCCGGCAGTTGAGGCCGTTCCGTGCCGATCGTCGTGGCAGCACCGTGGCCGGGCAACACGACGGTGTCGTCAGGGAGTGCGAACAGTTTTGACTCGATCGACCTGATGATTGTATCGAATGAGCTGTGGTCGAAACGTGTTGCACCCGGGCCTCCGGGAAAGAGGGTATCTCCTGTGAGCACGACCCCATCGAGGGCGATGCACACCGATCCATGTGTGTGACCGGGCGTATGGACAATTTGTGCGATGACTTCGCCGACAGGCAACGTTCCCTCCGCCAGCAGCACATCGGGCGTCTTGCCTGCGATCTCAACATCGGCAGCGTGCAACATGAACGGCACTCCGAGG
>PVMK01173061.1_pt1 | contig 98471 bp, 98 predicted proteins | sample 1853481 | NCBI WGS metagenome assembly PVMK01 (sample SAMN08533507, study PRJNA380276) | Marine sediment metagenome, whole genome shotgun sequencing project.
CAATCTTGGCTTTTTCTGAGGCCTCTTTCAGGCGCTGTAGGGCCATAGGGTCCTTGCGCAGATCAATTCCTTCATCTTTCTGAAACTCTGCAGCTAACCAATCCATGATTACAGCATCGAAATCATCGCCACCCAGATGCACATCTCCGTTGGTTGATTTGACTTCGAATACTCCGTCCCCCAATTCCAATCTTCAGATGTCGAAAGTACCTCCACCAAGCTCAAACACTGCGATCTTCATGTCCTTGTTCTTCTTGTCCAAACCATATGCCAAGGCTGCTGCTGTTGGTTCGTTTATTATCCTTTTTACTTCCAATCCTGCAATTTGACCAGCTTCCTTGGTGGCTTGTCTCTCGGCATCGTTGAAATAGGCCGGTACCGTTATTACCGCGTCTTTTAACTCAATTCCAAGATAGTCCTCTGCAGTTGACTTCATTTTTTGTAAGATCATAGCAGAGATTTCTTGCGGGGTATAATGTCGGTCTCCAATTTTGACCCTGACCGTGTCGTTATTTCCTTTCTCTAATTTGTAAGAAACATTTTTTCTCTCTTCTGCAACCTCAGAGAATTTTTTCCCCATAAACCTTTTAACTGAACTAATAGTATTGGTTGGATTGGTAATAGCCTGTCGCTTTGCAGGATCACCCACCTTGCGTTCTCCATTTCCGTCGTCAAGAAAAGCCACGATAGATGGCGTTGTTCTCCTGCCTTCGCTATTAGGTATTACCACAGGCTCGTTGCCCTCCATAACCGCTACACACGAGTTTGTGGTGCCTAAATCAATTCCTATAATTTTTCCCATGATATTTTTATTAAATATTATTTAGCCTAAGCTGAAACTACTTTTTCGTCATTACCATACCAACAAGGGTTATGCCAACAGCTAATCGCGCAAATTTTTGTGCCAAATTGTCAGGGAACTACAACTGATTTCCTTACTGTGGTACTGCATTGACAGTTTTACATCCAGCCGAGTCATGTAAATGAAGTTAAAATCCCTAACTTTGCGGATCATTTTTAGCATAAGATGTTTAACCAAGAAATAGCGCGAAGAAGAACCTTTGGCATCATAAGTCACCCAGATGCCGGAAAGACCACATTAACGGAAAAGTTATTGCTTTTTGGTGGTGCTATAAAAAAGGCAGGCGCGGTAAAGAGCAACAAGATTGATCGTCATGTTACTTCCGATTTTATGGAAATAGAGAGACAAAGAGGTATTTCAGTAGCTACTTCTGTCATGGGATTTGAATATAAAAACGTAAAAGTTAACCTGCTTGACACCCCGGGACATCAGGATTTTGCAGAGGATACATACCGCACCCTTACAGCGGTTGACAGTGCTATTATGGTAATTGATTGTGTCAAAGGGGTAGAAACCCAGACTGAAAAACTAATGGAAGTTTGCCGAATGCGTCAAACTCCGGTAATGTCGTTTATTAATAAATTGGATAGAGAAGGTCAGGACCCGTTTGATTTGTTGGATGAAATTGAGAAAAAACTGAATATAGCAGTTCGACCATTGAGTTGGCCAATTGGCATGGGTAAATCGTTCAAAGGTGTTTATGATCTTTATCAAAAGAAGCTAATGCTATTTCAGCCTGGTAAAACTGAGCTAACCGGAGATCTCCTGCAAATAGATGATTTGGAAGATCCCAGGTTGGACCAGGAAATTGGCCATTCAGATGCGGCTATCTTGCGTGAAGAAGTTCAACTGATTGAAGGGGTCTATCCTGAGTTCAAGGTGCAGGACTATCTTGAAGGGAGGATTGCTCCGGTATTTTTTGGTAGTGCAGTAAATAATTTTGGCGTAAGAGAACTACTGGATTGTTTTATTCAAATTGCCCCGCCTCCTCTGCCAAGAAATACTGAGACCCGGGAGGTACAGCCAACAGAGTCAGAATATAGCGGGTTTGTTTTTAAGATTCATGCAAATATGGACCCTAAGCATCGAAATCGAATCGCTTTTGTAAGAGTTTGTTCCGGACGTTTTCAAAGAGGAAATAACTATCACCACGTGCGTCTGGATAAAAAGCTTAGATTTTCCAATGCTACCGCCTTCATGGCTCAAAACAAAGTGATTATAGACGAAGCATTTCCCGGTGATATCATCGGCCTGTATGATACAGGGAACTTAAAAATAGGAGACACTTTGACGGAAGGGGAGCGCGGTAGTTACAAAGGTATTCCTAGCTTTTCACCTGAAATTTTTAAAGAGGTAGTAAATCTTGATGCTATGAAAACCAAGCAGCTTAACAAAGGTTTGCGACAGTTGATGGATGAAGGAGTAGCACAATTATTTACTTATGAAATGGGGGCCCGTAAAGTGGTTGGTACGGTTGGGCAGCTTCAATTCGAAGTGATCCAACACCGATTACAAAATGAATACGGAGCCAAATGTAAATTTCATCCAGTAAATTTATACAAGGCTTGTTGGATAGGTGGGAAGGATCAGAAAAAGATAAAGGAATTTATTGATTCGAAGTATCGTCATATCGCTAAAGACAAGGATGATAAATGGGTGTTTATGGCTGAGACCAAAGCCTGGATGCAGATGGTGGAGGAAAATTTTCCAGAAATTAATTTTCATACCACCTCCGAATTTTAAACCCAGAATTGTCATTAGAAGCCACAGTAAATTTCTAGTGACAATTCAGGGTTAAAAAGAAATTGGCTTGACCCCGAGGGGTCAAACCAATTTGGAAATTGAGGTGGATCAATTGCTCTTAAAAACGATTAATATTTTACGTTGAGTTGTTTAGAATATACCCGTTTTCATCAAACTCTAACCAAACATACTCGCTATTTCCTTTGATGGCAACCGTGTAGGACTTGCCACTAGGTTTATCCTTCAAATAGTACTTGGTAAGCTGATAGTCAGGGTATTGTGACTCCAAGTACAAAACTACTTGCCTAGGAAGATCATCCTGCTTTAGCTTGGTAAAACTTTTCATCCATAGTCCATGCCGGTCGAGATAGGTAAACATCTCATTGCCCTTATAGATGAAATTAACTTTGTACCGATCTTCTTTAATAACCCATACTACATTTCTTGCTCCTTTATATATGTTTTTGAAGCACTGTTGAATGTCATTGGGTATTTCAGATTCCTTTTCTGGTTCTTTGGTAACTCGATATACCTCAGCCGATGTGATATAGCTTACTTTGGCTGCATTCATGTAGTGAACACGGGCCTGAAGTATCTCGTCCCCCAGATTCTGTTGAGCAAACACCTGGAGTGCAAAACAGGTGACGAATATTGAACAAAATAATCTTTTCATAGCACTAGGTTCATGTGCACTAATTAAATTTGCCATTACCATGCCTATTTGATTATTTTTAACCCTGATTTTATATCATTAAATTATAATATATTGAATATCAGATATATATGACGAATTAAAAAAAATATCTAAATGAGCTGGAACTAAAATTTACGATCATATTGAGAAAATATTTCCAATTTGAGAATGCTGAAGCACACAGTAATATGGAAATACTGTACGAGGACAATCACCTACTAGCCATAAATAAACCAGCAGGGTTGTTGGTCCAGGGTGACCAAACGGGAGACACCTGCTTGGTGGATTGTGCTAAAGAGTATTTAAAAGTTAAGTATAATAAACCCGGTAAGGTTTATGTTGGCTTGGTACATCGCCTTGACCGACCAGTTAGCGGAGTAGTGTTACTGACTAAAACTTCCAAAGCACTTACACGAATGAACCGGATCTTTACCGATAGAAAAGTTGGCAAACTCTATTGGGCGGTAACCGCGAATGCACCTCCAAATGAGTCCGATACTTTGACCCATTGGTTGAGAAAAAATAGTAAGAAGAATCGTACCACCAGTTTTCATGGTGAAGTCAAAGGGTCCAAATTATCTCAGCTTGATTATTCCTTAATAATGGTACGAAATCGTAAATTTTTACTGGAGGTAATTCCTCTGACTGGGAGAGCCCATCAAATTCGTGTACAACTAAGCGCTGTAGGATGTCCAATTGCAGGAGATGTAAAGTATGGATATAGGGGAAATCCTGCACCAGCAATAGGATTGCATGCCAAAAGATTGCATTTTGAACATCCCGTGAAAAAAGAACCCCTTACAATAGAAGCTCCATTACCTTCAACTCCCTACTGGAAGCCATTCCTGGACCTGGCCTGATCCGTGGCTGTGGCTACTACTCTACTTCAAAGGTAACTTTTACATTGACCCTGAACTTACTTATCTTGTTCTTGACAATAACGCAGCTCTGGTTATTTACATTTACCGCTCTTATGTTTTTCAGGGATTTACCCGCTTCCTTTACAGCATTTTGGGCGGCATCTTCCCAACTTTTATCCGATTCTGCAAGGAGTTCGATCACTTTATGTATACTCATATCAAGGTAAGGTTCATAGGGTGTAATATGAAGTACTTGGTACTCAGACTTATCAAGGTAAACATTTTATTGAATTTGGGGTTAATCTTACCATAATTTTTGATTACCGTCGTTTGGTGGTTGCCCCTAATACTCCTAATATTCCCCTTGACAACTCGCGCATCAAAGTTCTGCCCATTTGCCTGATCATAGTGTTTTTGCTTACTTTTTTTCTCAACTGTTATGTCTTGATCCTTGGCAACTTGCTCCAGGTATTTTCCACCATAGCGGTCCCAAGCAACAAAGAATCACCTTTGAAACTATAGCTGGTATTAATTACTTCACGAAATTCCTTTGGTTGGTTCACATGAACAGTTTCTAACGGAAGCCCTCAGTTGAACAGGTCAAGATTAATAAAAAAATTAAACTAAATGAGCAATTACAGTTTTGCCGGCTATGGTTTTCTCACCGATGCTTACATTAATTTCAGCGTCTAAAGGCAAAAATACATCTACTCGAGATCCGAATTTAATGAACCCAAATTCTTCACCCTGGGTTATTAAATCACCTTCGGTAACATAGCATTTAATCCGTCTGGCTACGGCTCCGGCTATCTGGCGGATCAGTATTTCGACACCCTGAGTAGCCTCTACAACCAAAGTGGTGTGTTCGTTTTCCATACTTGATTTTGGATGCCAAGCCACCAGGTACTTGCCGGCATGATATTTAAGAATTTTTATGATACCTGATACAGGGTTCCGGTTAACATGAACATCTACAGGTGACATAAAAATACTTATTTGTTTACGGGTTTGGTTAAAGTACTCTTGCTCGTGGGTTTCTTCAATTACTACTACCTTTCCATTCGCGGGGGCGTATACTTTGCGATCATCAATAACCGTGTTTACTTTAGGGTTCCTGAAAAACTGCAGAATCATAAAAAATGATATGGTACTGGTCAGGTGTATCAATGTCGGCCAAGGGGGAGTCCAGGTTAAAAACTGGATTACTAACAAGTTTAAAATTAACAGTACCACTGCAGTAATCAGCAATGGGACATATCCTTCCCGATGTATGCTCATGCTCCTTTCTATTAAAACCCGCCTCTGTATTTGTAGGTCTTACTTACTTTGTCTATGGCCACAATGTAGGCCGCAATCCGCATATTTACCTTGTATTCCAGTGACACTTGATATACCCTGTCGAAAGCGTCTTTCATGATGCGATCAGAACGGCGATTAACCCGCTCTGCCGACCACTTATAACCCAATCTATTTTGAACCCACTCAAAATAAGATACCGTTACTCCGCCGGCATTTGCCAGTATATCAGGTGCTACCATGATTCCTTTATCATTTATTATGGAATCCGCATTAGCCGAGGTAGGTCCGTTAGCACCTTCAACAATCAACCTGACATTAATCTTATCGGCATTTTTAGTAGTAATTACATCTTCAGTTGCTGCTGGTACTAAAACATCAGTTTTTAATGTAAGAATATCATCTCCTGATATTTTCTCAGCCTCCTCAAAGCCCTCCAAATGTCCATTGTTTTTATCCCGATATTCGATGGCTTTTTCCACAGGAATTCCTTTCTCATTGTAATAGGCTCCAGATAAGTCACTTAAGGCTACTACTCTACATCCTCTTTCTTCCAATAATAGACTGGCAAAAGATCCTACATTTCCAAACCCTTGCACTGCAATGCTTGCCTGGAAGGGATTGATCTTTAGTTTCGCCATGGCTGCTAAGGTAGTTACCATTACACCTCTTCCGGTAGCTTCCGTTCGTCCCAGTGAGCCGCCTAGGACCAATGGCTTGCCTGTAACCACACTATTTACAGTCATACCCTGCACCTTTGAATAGGCATCCATTAACCAGGCCATTTCTCTGGGACCTGTCCCCATATCCGGTGCAGGAATGTCCCGGTCTGGTCCGAATATTTCCGCCATAGCAAAGGTATATGCTCTGGTTAATCGTTCGATCTCACCGGCTGACATCTGGCGGGGGTTGCACTTAATGCCACCTTTAGCGCCCCCATAAGGGATATCAACCACTGCACATTTCCAGGTCATCCAGGCGGCCAAGGCTTTAACCTCGTCCATATGTACACTCATATCATACCTGACACCACCTTTAGACGGTCCCAGGATATTAGAGTGGATTACTCTAAAACCTTCAAATACCTTGAGAGAACCATCATCCATGGTAATTGGTAGTGATACCTCAACTTGTTTTGCGGGAGACTTGAGTACATTATAGACCTCATCATCCAGTCCTAAAGCTTGCGAAGCAATATGAAACCTGGACATCATAGACTCAAAGGGATTTTCCTTATCTTTTATAGGGGCCGGTTCAATATAGGCCATAGTTAAATAGGTTGTTTATGATGCTTGCAATGTAACTATTTTGACTAAATAGTTTCTTCAAATGACCACCCATTTTTATGAACCGGTTGATCATAACTAATGACAATTCTGGGTTTAAGAAACTATAAACTTTAAAAATGCTGCTATAAAAGGAGTTGAGATGAGTAGGCCATCGAATCTGTCTAAAAAGCCACCATGACCAGGAATACTATTGCCGGAGTCCTTTATTTCCAGGCTCCTTTTTAACTGCGATTCTACCAGATCCCCCAAAGTACCCGCAACTATTACCAGGACACCTATGGTAAACCACTCCCACAGTTTCAGGGCATCGGCCCAAAAAGATCCAATGAACACTACCAGCAATGTCAGCAATGCACCCCCAGCGCTGCCTTCCCAGGATTTGTTAGGTGATAAACGCGCAAACAACTTGGTCCGTCCGAAACGCACACCCACGAAGTATGCACCAACGTCATGGGCCCAATGTAATAGGAGGCATCCCAGTACCAATTGAAAATTGTATGAGCCATGAGCATAACCGATGTAGTGCAACATACTAAATGGCAGTGCGATATAAATAATTCCTAACCAGGTATATGCGGTACCCAAAAAAGGATTTGTTTCATGCTTTTGGAATAGTTTGATAACAAAAGTGGTCATTCCCAATGGAATAAGTATCATCAACCAATCAAGGCTCAAATTTCCATTAATGGATAGAAAACAGAGGCTAACCAAAAATAGACCCATAAGAGTACCCCAAATTTTTAACGGACGTGAGTCAGGGGTTTCTATAATTCTATAAAACTCCCACTGAGTGAGAACCGCGATTACCAGAAAAACCCCGAAATAACTCCAAGGGCCATATAAAATGCTCATGACAATGATGGAAGCGCCAAATGTTGCTGTGAGAATCCTTGTATGGATATTGGGGTATTTACTCAAAGTTGATGTCGTTTTCGATAATATGAAGCGCCTTTTGAAAGTATTCTGCGGTTACATGGATTTCTATCTCACCAAAATTATGGTAAGAAGAGTCCTTTTTGTTGATTAGTACTGGATTCATCTGGTGGTCGGTCAGTACAGATTTCACTATTTCAGCGCGATGAATCTGATCAGTTGCGAATACTTTTTGCCAATCTACGGTTTCGCTAGGGACCTTAGAAAAATGGCGTTTATAGTAAATAATTAATAAAGTAGAGATCAAGGCAGAAGTGAAAAAAACCGTCCATGGAACCGTGTCGGCATTTTCCATATCGAAGTCTGTAAGTCTATTGCTGTATAGATAAAGCATTACTATCTGAAATCCGTTGTTGGCAAAGTGTGCCAGTATAGGGTATAGCAGATTGCCAGACCAAAGGTACATATATCCGAAGAGCACTCCCAGTAACATTCTTGGGACGAAACCATAGAATTGGATATGAATGGCACTAAATATGATTGCCGTTATCCAAACCGCCCAATGGGTATTTCTGAACCAGCTCAGTAACTGATTTTGGATCAAGCCACGGAATAGCAGTTCTTCACCGATTGCTGGAATAATGGCAATTACCAACATTGCCAGTACTAGTTCTTTGGGATTGTTGATGGTGGTAAGAAAATAAGTAGCTTCCTCTAATTTGTCCTCCTGCAGTCTCATCCAGGTTTCAACATCTTTCAAGAATTCCGGAAAGACCATTTGTGCATTCCACTCAGCAAACTTGAAATTCACCGCCATAAACACAATACTTATCAATAATGCCAATGTTACCGGCAGCAGTGCTATTTGTGTGTTGGGGCTCAGTACACTAAGACGTTTTCTTTCGATGACCCTTAAATAAAACCAGGGAGCCAATATAAAGCCGAAAACCGCGGATAAACCCTGAAGAAGGAAAATAGCAACTTTATATTCCGGGTAATCAGAAATGTTTGTCACCATTTCCATAACCTGAAATATACCTAGGTTATAAACCTTAGTGACTATCAGAATTGCCACAAACTGTCCAATTATGAGTCCGCCAAAGGCAATCAACATCAGAGAAATCAGTGACAACCAAGGTTTCTTGTTACCAATTAATAGCCTGTCATTTCCAATTATTCTCATATTGGCCTAAATTTACAGGAAACTAGTAAATATAAAAATTGGTAAAAATAGGAAACTTAGAAGTAGGGGAATTCCCTCTGTTGTTGGCGCCGATGGAAGATGTTAGTGACCCTCCATTCAGGGCAGTTTGCAAAGAATATGGCGCGGACGTAATGTACACGGAGTTTATTTCAGCTGAGGGCTTGATTCGAGATGCGTACCAAAGTGTTCAAAAACTTGATATTTATGATTATGAGCGTCCTATAGGCATACAGATCTTTGGGGAAAAAATCGAATCCATGAGAGAGGCTGCGGCTATTGCTGCCGCTGCAGAGCCGGAGCTTATCGATATAAATTTTGGCTGTCCGGTAAAAAAAGTTGCTTGCCGTGGTGCCGGTGCTGGTATACTTTTGGATTTGCCTAAAATGCAGTCAATGACCAAAGAGATCGTTGATAGCGTCCATTTACCAGTGACTGTAAAGACCCGGCTGGGCTGGGATGATAATACTATTAGGATACTGGAAGTAGCTAAGAGGCTACAGGATGTGGGTATTCAGGCATTAACCATACATGGAAGGACCCGCAAACAAATGTATAAAGGGGTGGCCAACTGGGATTTTATTGCGGAAGTCAAAAACCATCCGCATATACATATTCCAATATTTGGAAATGGTGATATAGACTCACCGGAAAAAGCCAAAATATATAAGAACAAATATCGGGTTGATGGCATGATGCTGGGTAGGGCGGCCATCGGGTATCCCTGGATTTTTCGGGAGATAAAGCATTTATTAAAAACCGGAGAAAAGCTACCCCCACCCCGGATCGATGAGAGAATAGAAACAATTAAAAAGCACCTACTGTTTTCACTGGAATGGAAAGGACCTAAACAAGGTATATATGAAATGCGCCGTCATTACACCAATTATTTTAAAGGAATACACGATTTTAAATCAACCCGAAAGAAATTGGTAGAGGCCGATAACGAAAATGAAGTGCTTGATATATTGAATGGAATTCCAGAGCAATTTAAACCAGTAATGGAGGCCTGATTACTTTTTTATCTTCTGCTTCAGATGAACGGGTATATCACGCTTCCTTACCTTAATATTTAGAATCTCCACCACCAGGCTAAAGAACATGGCAAAATATACATATCCTTTGGGTACGTGAATGTGAAAACCTTCTATAAATAGTAAAATTCCAATCATCAATAAAAAAGACAATGCAAGCATCTTTATAGTCGGATGATTCTGTATGAAACCACTGATTTTGTTTGCTGAAATTAGCATTACCACCATAGCTATTATCACTGCCAGCACCATTATAGTTACACTCTGGACCAACCCGATGGCGGTAAGTATGGAATCAAATGAGAACACTATGTCCAGTAGAAGAATTTGTACGATAGCTACACCAAAAGTCAAAGTTCCTTTACTTTGATAGGGTTCCTCCTGACCCTCAAGTTTTTGATGTACTTCCGTAGTACTCTTATAAATAAGGAACAGTCCACCAGCAATAAGGATCAAGTCTCTACCGGTTACCTCCAATTCGAAAATTGTGAAAAGGATTTTATTCAAACCGATTAACCAGGTGATCAGAAACAACAGGGCTATTCGGATCAGTAAGGCTAGGCTTATTCCTATAAATCTGGCCTTTTCTCGTTGATGCGAAGGAAGCCTGCCGGTTAAGATTGAGATAAAAATAATATTATCAACACCCAGTACAATTTCCATCAGAACTAATGAGGAAAAGCTGATTAGGCCGTCTATTGATATTAAAGATTCCATAGCCAACACCTTATTTTTTCACAGAAAGAGGTGAAATTACGAAAATGTGCAGAACAATTATGAATTAGAAATGAGAAATGAGAAATGAGAAATTTTTATTAGCTTTAATGCACTTTTAGCTTTAGTACACTTTTTTATTTGATCTTGAAGTATCAAGGGTTACATAACACAGCGGTAGCTGTTGCTTTTATCGGTACAGTACTGGTGGTAGTGGAGATCTTAAGGGAAATGGATGCTTTAGAACTCAACAGTCCGCTAAATCTAGATATCCCGGGTTATGTACTGGTAATAACCGGATCTGTTTTGGCATCCTGGACGGCAAGAAAAATGGATAAATCAGACGAAGAAGGTTAGTTATACACCTTCGGCAAGAACTTCTTTTACTTCCGGCACCATCCTCTTTAACAAATTCTCTATTCCTGATTTTAAGGTTATTGTTGAAGACGGACAGCCACTGCAGGCACCTTGCAGCAATAATTTCACCACTCCATTCTCAAATGAATGAAATTGAATGGCCCCTCCATCCATTTCTACAGCAGGTCTAACATATTCGTCCAAAACATTTTTAATCTTACTTTCAAGGCTGGTTGAGTCGATATCATTCGAATCATCCGAAGCTTCACTATCGTCAATTAACAGTGGCTTTTCTTCTTGGAGATGTTGGGTAATTAACTGCCGAATTTCATCCTGTACTTCTAACCACTCAACGTCTGGACTTTTAGTCACTGTTACGAAGTTGCTCATATAAAATACACGCTCTACATAATCAAACTTGAAAAGTTCCAAAGCCAAGGGAGCCTTCCTGGCACTTTCAAGATCCGGGTAGTCGTAGCTAGTCCCCTCTTCTACCAACATATAGTTGGCCACAAATTTTAGAGAATTTGGGTTTGGGTTAGCCTCCATATAGAGGTTTACCGCCCTGTTGTACATTTTATCGCGATTGTAGGTTTCCATTCTGGGTGTCTAATCTATAAGATAACGAAAATTCGTATTAAATGGTTTTTATTAGCGGACAGGATAGTTTTCATCTCTGGCTTGCTCTTTCAGCTCTTCCTCTTTCATCAACTGATCTTGGTCCAATCCTCCTCTCAACTCACCTTCGGAGCTGGCTACTAAGGTGGCCACCGTAGCGTCACCGGTAACATTTACAATAGTACGGCACATATCAATGGGGCGATCAACAGCAACAATCAGAGCCAGTCCTTCAGGTTCGACACCTATTGCTCCCAATACAATTACCAGCATGATGAGACCTGCACTTGGAACCGCAGCTGCCCCTATGGAGGCCAGGGTGGCGGTAAGCACAATTGCCAGCTGATCTACCATAGTAAGATCATGTCCAAAGGCCTGTGCAATAAAAACAGCTGAAACTGCCTGGTGAATACTGGTGCCATCCATGTTAATGGTAGCGCCCAGCGGCAACACAAAACTAGTGACTTCCTCTGATACTCCCAGGTTTTTTTCCACACGTTCCATGGTAACTGGAAGGGTGGCCGCGCTGGAACTTGTGGAAAAGGCCAACATTTGGGCAGGGAAAATTCCCTTGAAAAAGTCTCGATATTTTATAGGTGTAAAAATTGTTAGGATTGCGGGATAAAAAATAAATATCATAATGGCCAGACCTGCCAGAACAGTAAGTGTATAAACTCCAAGTGCTTTAAACAGATCAATTGCACTAGCTGGATCATCCCCGGCGATATCAACAATCAGACCTGCAAGCAATGCCAATACACCCAGTGGGGCAAATCGCATAACCAGCTCTACGATTCTCAGTATTACGCTGTTGGCTCCGTCAAAAAACTGTTTTACAGGTAGTGCTTTTGCCTGCGGAGTCATGACCATGGCAATCCCGAACAGGAAGGCAAAAAAGATTACCTGAAGCATATTTATATTGCTGGTAAATGCATTAAAAATGTTATCGGGTACTACATCCACCAGGATTTTCAGGGGGCCGTTTTCTCCCACAGATGAAGCTGTTTCCATTTTCATATTTGCTTCACTAGCGTATGTTAAACGCAACTCTTCTCTTTTTTCTTCCGGTAAAAAATTGCCAGGCTCCACCAGGTTAACCAGTATCAGACCTATGGTTATTGCCAATACGGTAGAAAATATGTAAAGGCCAATGGTCTTGCCTCCTATACGGCTCAGTTTAGAAAGATCGGTAAGGTTTGATATACCATCGATTAGTGACACCAAAATTAACGGCACCGCGATCAATTTCAACAGGTTAATAAAAATAGTCCCAAATGGTTTAACCCAATCTTGCACCAGGTCTACAAATCCTCCAATAATAGCCGCTAATCCAAGGGCAATTCCAATAGCCATGCCAATCAAAATCTTCCAGTGTAAGGCCAGCTTTTTCATATTACAGTTTGACTGACTTGTTTAGTAATACGCTATCCATAAGCACCAACGCGGCCATAGCATCAACGATTGGCACCGCCCGAGGAACCACGCAAGGGTCATGACGACCTTTCCCTTTTATCACTGTAGGCTGCCCACTTTGATCCACGCTGTCCTGATCTTTCATAATAGTGGCTACCGGTTTGAATGCCACGTTAAAGTAAATGTCCTGACCGTTAGATATTCCTCCCTGGATGCCACCAGAGTAATTAGTACGGGTAACTACCTTGTCACCTTGTTTCTCAAACTGGTCGTTGTGTTCTGACCCCCTCATTTTAACTCCTTCAAAGCCACTGCCGTACTCAAATCCTTTTACCGCATTGATCCCCAGCATGGCATTTCCAAGTTGGGCATGAAGTTTGTCAAAAACAGGCTCGCCTAGGCCGACCGGAACGCCAGTTAATACCCCGGTAACAACACCTCCAATCGAGTCTCCGGATTTGCGGGTAGCTTCAATAAGATCAATCATGTTTTGAGCTGTTTCGGGATGCGGGCATCGGACAATGTTGTCATCAATTTTCTTGAGGTCCAGCTGCTGATAAGGAACATCAAGTTTTATTTCTCCGACCTGTGAAACATAAGATTGTATCTCAATTCCATATTCTGATAACATTTGCATAGCTATGGCTCCTGCAGCAACCCTGGCAGCAGTCTCACGGGCACTGCTTCTGCCGCCTCCCCGGTAATCTCTGATTCCATACTTCTCTTGATAGGTAAAATCAGCATGTGAGGGTCTGAATTTTTCTGCAATATGGCTGTAATCTTTACTTCGTGCGTCCTTGTTCCATATGAACAGAGTTAGCGGTGTTCCCGTGGATTTACCCTCAAATACTCCTGAAAGAAATTGAAATTCATCCGGCTCAACACGCTGACTGGTAATCTTTGATTGTCCTGGTTTCCTGCGATCCAGTTGATATTGTATCCTCTCTGAATCAATAGATAAACCTGCTGGGCAACCGTCCAGAACTACACCAATACCTGGCCCATGAGATTCACCAAAGGTTGTGATCCTGAATAGTTTTCCAAAGGAATTACCCATGAATTTATTTTCTGAAGATAAAAATCGCCGTGAGTACTAACATAACTAAAATAAATATGTTAGCAAAGATCTTTAAATATTCGTATTGGTTGCGATTTGTGAGTTTATTTTCTTGCAGATCAATGATATCATAAAAGTTCCCAAGATCCGTGGCCAGGATGGTTTCATTTTTCTTGCTCTCACCACTTACTTGAATAGAAATGTTTGATTTCAGTGTTTGGTACTGTTCAGAACTGAGGTCAAAATAAGTCCAGCTGAAATAATCACCAAGATCATACACCCCGGGTTCATTGGGTATGGCATAATATCCAAACGAATGGCTTCCAGTGACTGCCCCATTCCGTCTGTGAATGGTTGTTTGAATACTGGGAGGATATAGGTCGAATTTATCGGTTTCTGGCAATTCTAAACTTCCTATGGCACTAATGTTTCCTTTTCCTTTGATCTTAAAGTTATAGCTGAAACTTTCTCCGGTGCTCAACTGCTCACCACTTATTTGTTCAACCAGTTGGTAGTCACCCACGGCTACTTTATTCTTTAAAGGGTGCTCAGGTAGCTCCTTAATGGTTACCGCTTTAGGTTGTGAATAAAATGTTTTAAAATCCTCTTGTCGGGAGGGGCCAAAGAAGGAGGGATTTTTGGCCATTTTGTATTTTATGAGTTTCAAACCAACCTGAGGAAATTCTACCGGTTCGCTGTTTAAAGGGAAAAATGTAGCCTGATACATCAGGTACTTCTGATACCGCTTATTCTTAATGGTTACTTGTTCCCTTTTAATGTTTTCTACATTAAAGTTCTCCTCCCAGCAATTGGAAGGTCTGAGGCGTTTAAGAATATCCGTCAACTGTTTGCTGGTGTCATAGAACTCTAAATCAGCCCGGTTTTGTTCTGAAACATAAAAAGCCAGACTGATATTAAATCCTTCGCCCACGTACACTTCCGTTTTATCTGTGGTCAGGGCGAAGAAAGCATCTGCTTTAACATCCATAAATTCTTCATTGCCTCTCCTGTTGCCGAATAACTCCTCCCAGGGATCATTAGCGAATGGGTCGACTTGTCTTCTTCTTTGCTTAGGAGGTCCCACAGTGATGGTCTTGCCGGGGACATTTATATTTTGACCATTAACAGTAATATTAAAAGTAGGTAGTGTAAAGGTACCCTGTCGTTGAGCTACATAATTTTGAGTAAGGCTTTGAGTGGAAGATACCTGTCCGTTGATGAATTGGGTGGAAGTAGAGGAGGATGTTCCTCGTTTTACCATACCTTCTATTTCAGGGAATCCGCTTAGGTTCTTTAGCGGATCATTTTCCACCACTACCGTTATGGTAAATGCCTCGTTGGCGGCAATTTCGTCAGCTCCTACATTGACCTTAATGTTCTGACCCCACAAACCCGTGGAACACAATAAACAGATCAAACCTAATACTAATAATTGACCGAAGTTCGTTCTCATTATAAGAGGTGAAAATTGATATTCCCACTTTCTGCAGGCTACAAAGGTAAACTAATTGCCACAAGAAATTCTAGCCGAAAATGTTAAAAAATGTGAAACTAATTGTTTATATTTAAAATCATCCAAAATTAAAACAGACCCTTTTAATTATGCTTGAATACTTCAAAACTATCTTGTCAAAAGTAAGTTTCAGTAAGTACCTTTTTGAAAAAGAGCTAGGTAAAGCTATTAAGATCTTAATAGCGGCAGAGCTCAAAGAACTACAGCGGTGGTGTTATGGTAAATTTGGGCATATATACCAAGCAATCATCGAAAAATGCTTTATGGCATCAGGTAATGCACCTGCATAGGAAGCATCAAATCTTTGCATATTGTCCGGAGATACCGCAAATTTTATTTCGCATCACTAACAAACTGGATATTACGGGTTAGACCCTTGAAATTACCGCGTTTTACCGCTGATCCTTTAAACAATTTGCTGTAAGACTTCTCTGTAAGTTCTTTCCATTTTTTCTGATCCATATGGAATAGATCATCAACCGGCAAAAATCCATTTTCTTGGTGGGGCTTAGCGAATCTATTCCAGGGGCACACATCCTGACATATATCGCAGCCGAATATCCAGTTTTCAAATTTGCCTTTCACCGTCTCAGGTATTTCGTCTTTTAATTCAATAGTGAAGTAGGAGATGCATTTGGAACCGTCCACTTGATAGGGGGTTATGGCCTCGGTTGGACAGCTATCAATACATCGGGTACAGGTTCCACAATAATCTGGAATAGGTCCATCTGGATCAAGTTCAAGGTCTGTAATAAGTTCGGCAATAAAATAGAAACTGCCGCCACCTCTGGTAAGCAACAAGCTGTTTTTGCCGATCCATCCTGCTCCACTACGTTGGGCCCAAACCCTTTCCATTACTGGAGCCGAATCTACAAATGCTCTTCCTTGAATATCACCCAATGCGGCCTTCATTTTTTCTGATAAGTTTCGCATCCTACTTTTTATAACATGATGATAGTCCTGACCATATGCATATTTTGCAATATGAAAGTTGTGGTCTTTTGGCAATTCTTTGGACGGATAGTAATTATATAGCAAGGTAATGACTGACTTGGCGCCGGGTACTAAAAGTCTAGGATCCAATCTCTTGTCGAAATATCGCTCCATATAACTCATTTTCCCCTGTTTCCCCCCTTTTAGCCATTGTTCCATGGGAGCCACTTGATCTTCAAGAAATTCTGCTTTGGAAATCCCACAAAAATCGAACCCAGCTTCTTGGGCCAGTTTTTTAACCACAATAGAGCGATTTTCTGAACTTGAGGACGAAACGGACATAGGGATTACAGTTATTCGCTTTTGGCTATTAAATATAATTATCCTTTTCTGAAAAATTAAAATGTCCTATACTTGTAGTGAAATGTCTATAGCACCAACATATAGCCCAACATTCGCTTTTTCGAAGCCGCACCTATGGGACCACCATTTTCATCATTGCTGTTAGGTAACTATAATTATAGATATTCAAAACTTCTCCTTAGACCTCTAATCAAATCATTGTGAATACCTTAAAACTGGCTGTCCAGAAATCTGGAAGACTCAGTGATTCTTCCTTAAAACTTATAAAAGAGTGTGGAATCACTTTTCCTACACGAATCGCAAGGCTGAAAGCTCAGGCTTTTAATTTTCCCATTGAGTTCCTGTACCTAAGGGATGATGACATCCCTGGCTACGTCTCAGATCAAGTAGCTGATGTTGGTATAGTGGGGGAAAATGTACTGTTGGAAAAGACAGATGATCTGGAGGTAGTTAAAAAATTGGGATTCTCTAAATGTCGCCTTTCCATTGCAGTTCCTAAAGAATTCAACTATCAAGGTATTGAAAGTTTAGCGGGTCTTAGTATTGCGACTTCTTACCCAAATATTTTGTCCTCATATTTATCAAAGAAAGGGGTTTCCGCTGACATTCATGAGATCTCCGGCAGTGTAGAAATCGCTCCCAGTATCGGATTGGCAGCAGCGATATGTGATATTGTAAGCACAGGAAGTACTTTGGTGAGTAATGGCTTAACCGAGGTTGAAATTATCTTACAGTCCGAGGCGGTTTTGGTTGTCCGCCCTGATCTCAGGGGGACTAAGCGCAAGATATTGGATCAATTGCTCTTTAGAATCAACGCAGTGCAGGCTGCTAACAGCAACAAGTACATACTATTAAATGCCCCAAATGAGTCTATTTCCAAAATTACCGAGCTATTGCCAGGTATGCGTAGTCCGACAGTACTACCTTTGGCCCAGGAAGGGTGGAGCTCGTTGCACTCAGTGGTCAAGGAAGATGATTTCTGGGAAGTGATCGAGAACCTCAGGGAAGCTGGGGCTGAGGGAATATTAGTTATTCCAATTGAAAAGATGGTGCTATAGCTATGCAGATAATTAGCAATCCTATGAGAAGTTCCTGGGACGCATTAATTAGCAGACCCATAGAAACCGAAATTGAATTGGAAGCGGTTGTTCAGGAAATTATTGCCAAGGTTCGTCGGGAGGGCGATCAGGCACTTATTGACTATACGGAAAAATTTGACGGTGTAAGTGGATTGTCGTTAACTTTCACAATTCCGCGGAGTGAGCCGGCCATTGCCAGCGAACTAAAAAAAGCCATTCGAACAGCTCTTAAAAATATTCAGACATTTCACCAAAGTCAAAAAGAACAGACCACTTGGATTGAGACCATGCCCGGGGTCAAATGCTGTAGAAAATCCACTCCGATAGAAAGTGTCGGACTATATATACCCGGCGGATCTGCACCACTGTTTTCGACCCTGCTGATGCTGGCCATTCCAGCCCGGTTGGCAGGATGTAAGGAGCTAGTGGTGTGTACTCCACCTCAGGCTGACGGCGGCATCCACCCTGCTATCATTTATACCGCCCAGCTGCTGGAGATCGAGAGATTATATCCGGTTGGAGGGGCTCAGGCAATTGCTGCAATGGCATACGGTACTGAAACTGTACCTAAAGTATACAAAATTCTGGGGCCGGGCAACCAGTATGTGACCTTGGCCAAAAAGTTGGTAAGCACTATGGTGGCCATCGATTTCCCGGCTGGGCCCTCTGAAGTAGCTATCCTAGCTGATGATCAGACAAATCCTGAGTTTATTGCAGCTGATCTGTTGTCACAAGCTGAACACGGTCCGGACAGCCAGGTGATATTGGCTACGGATTCGCATGAACTGGTCAAAAAGGTAAACGCTGCACTTATTGATCAACTTAAGATTCTTCCCAGGAAAGAAATCGCTCAAGAAGCGCTGGATCAAAGTAAATTCGTGGTTTTCGAGGAGCTCGATACGGCTATGGATTTTTTAAACACCTACGCTCCCGAACATCTTATTTTGAACCTAGAAAACGTCCATCAGTGGGCGGATAAGGTGATTAATGCGGGCTCGGTTTTTCTGGGGGCATATACCCCGGAATCAGCCGGTGATTACGCTTCTGGTACTAACCACACCTTACCAACCAATGGAAACGCCAGGATGTATGCAGGTGTTTCTCTGGATACTTTCCTAAAAAAGATCACTTTTCAGGAAATTACCCGCGAAGGACTTGAGCAGGTGGGGGACACCGTGGAGGTTATGGCCGCAGCAGAAGGACTGGAGGCCCACAAAAGAGCGGTATCCATACGACGTAAATCCACAAAGGTATAGTCATGACAGCTATAGATCAGTTAGTACGTGATAACATTAAGACCTTGCGACCATATACTTCGGCAAGAGAGCAATATATGGACTATGGACTTACCTTACTAGACGCAAATGAAAATGCCTGGGGCTCCATAGGCATGGCTGACAATAATCAGATGCTCAACAGATACCCTGATCCTTATCAAAGGGCCATCAAAGAAAAGCTCTCAGAAGCAAAAGGCCACCTTGTGGATGGCATATTTTTGGGGAATGGCAGTGACGAAATCATAGATCTGCTCATAAGAATATTTTGTGAACCAGGAAGGGACGAAATCATTACCACTACACCTACCTATGGAATGTATAAGGTGGCGGCAGCTATCAATAATGTGGCAGTAAATGAAGTTCCATTGTCAGAGTTGTTTGAGCTCAATGCTGGCGAGATGCTTCGGACCGTGAGCGAACATTCAAAGATCATCTTCCTTTGTTCTCCGAATAACCCGACAGGCAACTTATTGGGAAAGTCTCAAGTGCAAAAAATCCTGGACGAATTTGAGGGCATTCTGGTCATAGATGAAGCCTATATTGATTTTGCAAAAGACCCAGGTTTTATTGAGCAGTGTACAGAACATGTTAATCTAGTAGTTATGCAGACCTTTTCGAAGGCCTGGGGGCTTGCTGGTATTCGTTTAGGTGTGGGTTATACCTCAAAAGAGATAATGTATTATCTCAACAGAGTCAAACCACCGTATAACGTAAATCAACTCACCCAAATGCATGCTTTGACCGCTATTGAAGATGCCCATGAGATCAAAATGGTGGTGGCACGTGTACAAAATGGCCGGGAGTGGCTGAGAAATGAGCTTTCTCAGTTAAAAATCGTAGAACAAATTTATCCCTCTGAAGCCAATTTCCTATTAGTTAAAGTGAAACAAGCAACCACTATATTCAATATCTTAATCGATAATCAGATAGTGGTTCGAGACCGCAGCAGGATCCAACTTTGTGAAGGTTGTTTGAGGATTACCGTGGGTACCGAAGAGGAGAATCAAAGATTGCTGGACATTCTAAACACAATTGAATTATGAAAAAGGCTTTATTCATAGACAGGGATGGTACCATCATACAGGAGCCTCCTGATGAGCAGGTCGATTCACTTAAAAAGCTCTCATTTCTTCCCGGATCATTAGTTGCCTTACACCATATATCCAAAAGACTATCATATGAACTGATTATGGTAACCAATCAGGATGGTCTGGGTACTTCTTCTTTTCCTGAAGACCAGTTTTGGCCAGCTCAAAACAAGATGTTGGAGACCCTGGAAGGTGTTGGAGTACAGTTTAATGAAATACTTATTGATCGTACTTTCGAGTCGGAAGGAGTGGATACCCGAAAACCGGGTACGGCAATGCTCACCAGATTCCTGGATGGATCATATGATCTGGCCAATTCATTTGTAATTGGGGACCGGGTATCTGACATGCAACTGGCGAAGAACCTAGGTGCTCAGGCAATTTTCATAAGTAAAAACATAGAACCGGATGCGGTGTTGTGCACCGCCCACTGGAATGAAATATTCACCTTCCTAATGGGCGCCGACCGCCAGGTACAGGTAAAAAGAAATACTAACGAAACAGAGATATCCATTGATCTTTGCCTGAATGGACAGGGTCTGTCAAAGAGCCATACAGGTATTGGCTTTTTTGACCACATGTTAGATCAATTGGCGAAACATGGTCAACTTGATCTCAAGGTAACCGTCAAAGGTGATCTTGAAGTTGATGAACACCATACCATCGAAGATACCGCGTTGGCCTTGGGAGAGGCTTTCTACCAGGCCATGGGAGATAAGAGAGGTATTGAACGATATGGGTATTGTCTTCCCATGGATGACTGCCTGGCCCAGGTAGCCATTGATTTTGGCGGCCGGAATTGGTTGGAATGGGATGCGGAGTTCAAAAGAGAAATGGTTGGTGGCATGCCCACTGAAATGTTCTTCCATTTTTTTAAGAGTTTCACCGACACTGCAAAATGTAATCTTAATATTAAGGCCGAAGGGAAAAATGAGCATCATAAAATTGAGGCAATTTTCAAGGCTTTTGCCAGGTCAATAAAAATGGCTGTTGGACAGGATCTTAATAACAACCAACTACCCAGTACCAAAGGGGTTTTATAAATGAAAATTGCAGTTGTAAAATACAATGCCGGAAATGTCCAATCAGTGATTTACGCACTACAGCGACTGGGTGTAGATCCACTGCATACTGATGATCATCAAGAGATCAAGTCCGCAGATAAGGTCATTTTCCCAGGGCAAGGAGAGGCAAAAAGTGCCATGGCATATTTAAGGGCTAAGGGTTTGGACCAGGTTCTTACCTCACTACATCAACCATTCCTGGGAATTTGCATAGGCTTACAACTTATGTGTCGTTACAGCGAGGAAGGTGATACCGAATGTTTGGGTATGTTCGATCTTCAGGTAAAGAAGTTTCAAATTGAAAAGAGAACCTACAAAGTGCCCCATATGGGTTGGAATTGTCTAGAGATCAACGAAAGTCCCCTTTTCTCAGGGCTTGAAAGCCCCTATCTGTATTATGTACATAGCTACTACGCAGAACTTGGAGTAGAAACTATTGGGACCACAGAGTATATTATCCCGTTTAGTGGGGCATTGCATAAGGATAATTACTATGCAGTCCAGGCTCACCCTGAGAAAAGCAGTGATGCCGGTCAGACCATTCTTGCAAACTTTTTAAAACTGTAATATGGACATAATACCGGCTATAGATGTCATTGGAGGAAAATGTGTACGACTGTCTAAGGGTGATTATCAACAAAAAATCGTATACCGGGATAATCCATTGGAAATGGCTTTGGAGTTTCAGGATGCCGGCATAAAAAAATTACACCTGGTGGACCTTGACGGAGCAAAAGCCAAAAAAGTAATTAACCTTGAGGTATTAAAAAAAATATCCAACAATACCAATCTTGAAATAGATTTCGGGGGAGGAGTTCAATCCAGGGACGACCTCTTAAAAGTATTTGATGCAGGTGCCAAACAGGTTACAGGTGGGAGTATTGCAGTAAAAAAGCCTGACCAATTTGAAGGTTGGTTAAATGAATTTGGAGCGGAGAAAATCATTCTAGGTGCGGATGTTAGGAATGGGAAAATCGCTATTAGCGGCTGGCAGGAACAATCCGAATGGAACTTAAATGACTTTCTGGACTATTATCTCCAGAAAGGAATTCACCAGGTCATTTGTACCGATGTGAGTAAGGACGGGTTATTGCAAGGGCCCGCAATTGGTTTGTATAAATGGCTGGTAAAAGCATATCCCCAACTATCAATAATTGCCAGCGGAGGAGTCAGTAGCATCCAGGACTTAAGAGACTTGAAGTTTAGTGGGGTAGCCGGCGTTATTGTAGGGAAGGCCATATATGAAGGAAGGATTACCTTAAAAGAATTATCTAAATTTTAGAAATGCTAACCAAAAGGATCATACCGTGTCTTGACATAAAGAACGGCCGAACTGTTAAGGGAGTGAACTTTGTGTCACTGATAGATGCTGGGGACCCGGTGGAACAAGCGGCTGTTTACTCCAATGCCGGTGCAGACGAACTGGTTTTTTTGGACATCACCGCTACTCTTGAGAATCGTAAAACCCTGGTAGATCTAGTAAGGGAAGTGGCCAGGGAGATCAATATTCCTTTCACCGTGGGTGGCGGTATTTCACAGGTAAAGCATGTATCCGACTTGCTGAACGCGGGAGCGGATAAAGTATCGGTGAATTCGGCTGCTGTCGGTCGACCTCAGCTGATAAACGAACTAGCGGCTACTTTTGGCAGTCAATGCATTGTGGTAGCTATTGACTCCAGAAATCAGCATGGAAAGAACTTGGTGCACACGCACGGAGGCAGCAGGCCCACCATCCTGGAAACACTTAGTTGGGCATTGGAGGTTGAAGAAAGAGGTGCGGGTGAGATCTTACTTACTTCTATGGACCACGATGGCACCAAAACCGGCTTCGCAAATGAGCTCACCTGTCAATTGTCTACCGAATTGACCATCCCGATTATTGCTTCAGGTGGAGGAGGAGCGGTAGGTCATTTTGTTGAGGTATTTACCAGCGGAAAGGCTGACGCGGCATTAGCAGCGAGTATTTTCCACTTTAATGAAGTGGATATTATGGATTTAAAGAAACAATTACGGGCAGCAGGCCTACCAATGCGAATATGAATAAGGAACTAAATTTTGATAAGAATACCGGGCTGATTCCAGCGGTGATTCAAGACAGCAAAACCAAACAGGTACTTATGTTAGGCTATATGAACCAGCAGGCACTGGAGGCCACCAGGAAGTCCGGAAAGGTAACATTCTACAGTCGTTCTAAACAACGATTGTGGACCAAAGGAGAGACTTCTGGAAATTTTCTGAAATTAGACTCCTTACAAGCAGATTGTGATGGGGACACGTTGTTGATAAAAGCCCAACCACTTGGACCTACCTGCCACTTGGGAACAGACACCTGTTTTGGGTCCGAGAATATTGAAAATGAGATACAGTTTTTACAAGAGTTGCAAAAAATAATTGGAAACCGAAAAAGGACTGCACCAGAAGGATCATATACGGCCTCCCTTTTTGCTTCAGGTATTAACAGAATAGCCCAAAAAGTAGGAGAAGAGGCGGTGGAGGTGGTTATTGAGGCTAAAGAATCTAATACCCAGAAGCTGAAAGAAGAGATAGCGGATTTGTTGTTTCACTTGTTGGTGTTGTTGGAACACAAAGAAGTATCGCTTGCTGAGGTGGTGGATGTGCTGAAATCAAGGCATGAAGAAAGCAAATAACAAATGACAAAAAACAAATCTCAGATAAATTTCAAGCACCAAATTCCAGGCTCCAAAGTTGCAACTTCACTGCATTGGTGTTTCGGGCATTGTGATTTGGAACCTAGTTGGAATTTGTGGTTTGAGATTTGTCGGCAAGCCTGCCGTCTGGCAGAGTGCATTACTCAAAAAGAGTTCCCGTTTTCCCTGGTGGCATTATGCCAAGATGTCGATAGGCAAGCTCAGTAGCCTCCCGGCCTCGTGCGGTTCTTTTAATATACCCCTCTTTTATCAAAAAGGGTTCGTACACTTCCTCAATAGTATCGGCTTCTTCACTGCAGGCTGTGGCAATGGTACTTAGGCCCACCGGACCGCCATTAAATTTCTTTATGATGGTATTTAAGATCCTGTTATCCATGTCATCCAGTCCGTTATCATCCACTTCCAATGCTGTTAACGCTATGTCCGCAATTTCCTGGGTAATTCGTCCCTCACCCTTTATTTGAGCAAAATCCCTGGTACGACGTAACAAATTGTTGGCAACCCGGGGAGTACCCCTGCTACGTCTGGCTAGTTCATAGGCGGCATCATCTTCGATTGGAGTTTCCAAGAGAGCTGCAGACCTTTTTATAATGCCACACAATATTTTGGCATCGTAATATTCCAGCCTGGAATTAATACCAAACCTGGCTCGTAGAGGGGCTGTTAGTAATCCTGCCCGGGTGGTAGCTCCTACCAGGGTAAAGGGGTTAAGAGTAATTTGGATAGATCGAGCACTGGGTCCGGAGTCGAGCATTATATCAATTTTATAATCCTCCATGGCTGCATACAGATACTCTTCAACTACCGGGTTCAGCCGGTGGATCTCATCAATAAACAATACATCACATTCCTCCAGGTTGGTCAAAAGTCCTGCCAGGTCACCGGGCTTGTCCAGCACCGGCCCTGAAGAGATTTTTAGGTTTGAATCCAGTTCATTGGCTATGATATGAGCCAGTGTGGTTTTTCCTAGTCCGGGTGGGCCATGTAGGAGAACATGATCTAGCGGTTCAGCTCTTAGTTGGGCGGCCTGAACAAAAATCTTTATGTTTTCAACGACTTTTTGCTGACCCGCAAATTCTTTAAAACTTAGTGGACGAAGGGCTTTTTCAAATTCCTTTTCCGCCGGACTTAACTGAGCGGGGTCTCCACTGAGATAATCTTCTCGCATATTCAAAAATTGACGGGTTTAAGTTAACCAACATATTATCAATTAGGAATTAGAAATGAAAAATTATGAATTTCATCATCCGTGGCCTCTTGTCAAAAGCTCATGCCCCATGCTCAGTAATTCATAATTTATAATTCATAATCGGTCATTCCTATGAAGCTTTGTCTAAAACCAATACTTCTTTAACTTTGGATTTAATATCTGTCCTTTGATCGAGTAATGACTAAATCCAGATGGAAAAATATCCTCTACACATTCGCACTAATTATTGCGATGGCGTTTGTGTGGTGGTTAAGGGAATCAAGGGATAACCTGAAAGAATGGGAGAAGGTGGAGTTGACTGGGGCCACAATGGGCACCAGCTACCAAGTCAAATACCTCGTTTCTGAATCCATTAGTTATCAAACCTCCATAGATTCTTTGCTGGAGGACATTAACCTATGCCTTTCTACTTATATACCTGAATCTGAGATCAGTCGATTCAACAAGGGTACGCTACATAAGTTTGAGAGACCTTACTTTTATGAAATGCTGATTAAAAGCAGATCAATTTATCAGAAAACAATGGGTGCATTTGACCCTACTGTTATGCCATTGGTTACAGCCTGGGGTTTTGGGCCGGTGGAAAGTGAGCTGCCAAACCAGGATGAAGTCGATTACCTGTTAACCAAAGTTGGTTTTGAAAAAATATTTTTTGATGAATATGCCGTATGTAAGCTGGAATCCAAAGCCCAACTGGACTTCAGCGCCATTGCTAAGGGATATGCAGTAGACCTGGTGGTGGATTTTCTAATGGATAAAGACCTGGAAAACATCTTTGTGGAGATAGGAGGTGAAATAGCAGCAAAGGGTGTTAACGAAAGGGGCAAACCGTGGGCGATATTTATCGAAAAACCGGAAGACTATGAACGATCGGTACAGGCTATGGTTTCTTTAGACAATGTCGCGATAGCTACTTCCGGCAATTATCGAAATTTCCATATAAAGGATGGGAAAAAATACGCCCATACTATCAGTCCTTTTACCGGGCATCCTGTACAACATAATCTGCTTAGCGCATCAGTATTTGCCGGGGATTGTGCCACCGCTGACGCTTATGCTACTGCGTTCATGGTGCTTGGACTTAAAAAGGCCCTGGATATAGTAACTGCCCAGGAAGAGTTGGAGGCATATTTTATTTACAGTGATGAAGACGGTCAATTGTTAACCAAAGCCACCTCAGGCATAAAAGAACAAATCCTCGAATGAACAATGGAAACTCCATAGAGTCTTCAAAAGAATGGTTTGGGTCTTGGTTTGATTCTCCCTACTACCATATCTTGTATGAAAATCGCGATGAAAAAGAGGCGCATGCTTTTATTGATAGCCTGAACACTTTTTTCAACTTCGAGAAGAATGATCATATTTTGGACATTGCTTGTGGAAAAGGACGTCATGCTATTTATTTAAACCGTAAGGGATTGAATGTGGTAGGGATTGATCTATCCCCTCAAAATATTGCTTATGCAAAGATTTATGAAAACAATAAATTGCATTTTCATGTCCACGATATGCGTCAGATATTTAAACGTGATGCCTTTGATTATGCTCTAAACCTTTTTACCAGTTTTGGATATTTCGACACCGTAGTTGAAAATGAACAGGCCATTCATGCCGCTGCGATTGCCCTGAAGAACAGAGGTCAATTGGTGATTGATTTCCTAAATCCCTATACTGTGATCGATCGATTGGTGCCTTGTGAGCGTAAGACAATTAAGGGAATTGATTTCGAGATCAACCGAAGGTTTACTCAAGGTTTTATCATGAAAGAAATAAAGTTTACCGATGGAAGTAAGGACTACTTATTTACCGAAAGAGTAAAGGCTATTCGTAAAATAGAGTTTATGAGGTATTTTATTAAAGCAGGATTAAAACTAAAAGCCAATTTCGGTGATTACCAACTTAATCCCTATCATTGGCAATCCTCGGAAAGGATGATCTTTGTTCTAGAGAAAGAATAAGAACAACCCATGACCTTATCTTTGATATTACTCACTGCCCTCACCCTTATTGCAGGGTTAGCTCCTTTGCTTATAAGAAAGAATAATTCAAAGATGTTTCATCTGGCACTGGTGTTTTCCGGCGCCTATCTTTTAGGAATTACTATTGTTCATTTGATGCCGGAACTTTTCTCCGGGGACCTGGGACATCAGGAGGTAGCACTATGGGTGATCATTGGTTATTTTATGCAACTTCTCTTGGATTTTTTCACCAGTGGCGTGGAGCATGGTCATCTCCATATGGCAGATGACGACCATCAGCATGGATCTTTGACCATGGTGACCCTGCTGGCCGCCATGGCCGTTCATGCTTTATTGGAGGGGATTTTATTAAGTCATGTTAGCTTAGGTCATACACATCAGCACACCGGAGGGCTTTTGACAGGTATCATACTGCACAAAATGCCCGCGGCATTTGCCTTAATGTCCCTTATCAGATGCAATTACCAGAGTTGGGGATGGCCAGTATTTTTGATGATTTTGTTTTCCATAATGACACCAGCTGGCATCTTCTTTGGCGAGTACCTGGCTCAGGTGGATTGGGTACAGTCATCCTGGTTGACCATTTTATTTGCACTGGTAACGGGAAATTTTTTACATATCAGCACTACAATTTTATTGGAAAGCAGCCCGGGACATAGGCTCAACTGGGCCAAATTGTTAGTAATTTTCGCAGGCACTACCCTGGCACTATTGACTGAATTTTTAGGCTAGTCGGAGCTTTATTTTTTTTCCCTGTTAAAATTTATATCTTAGCTGGCTTACAAATGACCTATGACGGATTCTAGTACCAAGTACTGGCAAAAGAACAAGCGATATCTCCTGATTTTATTGGTGGTGTGGTTTTTTGTTTCATACGGATGTGGCATATTATTCGCTCCTTTCCTTGATCAAATTAAAATTGGCGGGTTCAAGTTGGGGTTTTGGTTTGCTCAACAGGGATCTATTTATGCATTTGTGGCCATAATTTTTGTATATGTTTATTGGATGAACAAGCTGGACAAGTCCTACGCAGAAGAAGAGACACCTTAAGCTATGGATGTACAAACCTGGACCTACCTCATTGTAGGAATTACTTTCATCATCTATATTGGCATTGCTATTTGGTCCAGGGCCGGATCAACCGGCGAATTTTATGTAGCTGGAGGAGGTGTGCATCCCTTGGCCAATGGTATGGCAACGGCAGCAGACTGGATGTCCGCGGCTTCTTTCATCAGCATGGCAGGGCTCATCTCTTTTATGGGCTATGATGGTGCAGTGTACCTTATGGGATGGACCGGAGGTTATGTTTTACTGGCCCTGTTGCTGGCGCCCTATCTGCGAAAGTTTGGGAAATTTACTGTACCGGACTTTATTGGAGATCGCTACTATTCCAATGTAGCCAGAACGGTTGCGGTTATCTGTGCGCTATTCGTTTCATTCACTTATGTAAGTGGTCAAATGAGAGGAGTTGGGGTGGTGTTCTCCAGATTTCTTGAAGTAGAGATTAATATGGGCATTTTCATAGGGATGGGAATCGTCTTCTTTTATGCTGTTTTGGGGGGAATGAAGGGTATTACCTACACTCAGGTAGCACAATATTGTGTGTTGATCTTTGCCTTCATGGTACCGGTATTTTTTATATCCATTCAGTTAACCGGTCAATGGTTACCACAGCTGGGATTTGGTGCTCAGCTCACTGAATCTGGCAGCTACTTATTAGACCATTTGGATGGCCTGCACCGACAGCTGGGATTCACTGCCTACACCGATGGCAGTAAAAGTATGCAGGATGTGTTCTTTATTACTGCCGCCCTGATGATTGGAACAGCTGGCCTTCCGCATGTAATTGTCAGGTTTTTCACAGTTCCCGGAGTGAAGGAAGCCCGATTGTCAGCAGGATATGCTCTGGTATTCATAGCAATATTATATACCACCGCTCCGGCTCTGGCTGCTTTTGCTCGCACTAATCTTATCGAAACTGTTAGCGAGAAATCTTATGAAAACATGCCAGAGTGGTTCACCAAGTGGGAAGATACGGGACTGATCCAATTTGAAGATAAAAACCAGGATGGTAAAATACAATATTTGGCGGATGCTGAGAAAAATGAGCTCTCCATTGACCGAGACATTATAGTACTGGCCAACCCGGAGATAGCTCAATTGCCAAATTGGGTTATCGCTTTAGTGGCAGCTGGCGGCTTGGCGGCTGCATTGAGTACTGCGGCGGGGCTATTACTGGTAATCTCAGCATCCGTTTCACACGATCTAATTAAAAAACAAATAAACCCGAATATAAGTGAAAAGGGAGAATTGTTGGCAGCTCGTATTGCCGCTGCTTTTGCAGTAGTTGTAGCCGGATACTTTGGGATCAACCCGCCGGATTTTGTAGCTGCAGTGGTGGCGCTGGCATTTGGCTTGGCTGCCGCGTCATTCTTTCCTGCAATAGTCTTGGGTATATTCTACTCAAGAATGAATAAAGAAGGGGCCATCACAGGCATGATAGTGGGGTTGAGCAGTATGCTCCTGTATATACTGAAGTTCAAGTTCGGCTTTCTGGGGGGTGGGGGCGAGGAAGATTGGTGGTTCGGAATAAGCCCGGAAGGGTTTGGAACTATCGCCATGCTCATTAACTTCGTTGTTGCACTGTTGGTGTCGCGGTTCACACCACCACCACCACCACATATAAGAGAAATGGTTGCGAATATTCGCAAGCCTTAGAAGCAGGAACAATTTGGAACGCATAAGGTACCGGTCACTTTTACCAAAATAAAATGGAAATACGATCATTCGAAGAATACCATCAGGCTTATAATAATAGTATACAGGATCCGGAGGGGTTCTGGGCCGCCGAAGCAAAGGAATTTTTATGGCATAAAAAGCCCGAATCAATTTTGGAATGGGATTTCACAAAGCCCCAGGTACGTTGGTTTGCGGATGGTAAACTAAACATTACTGAGAATTGCCTGGACAGGCACCTTAGCACCAAGAGCGATCAGACAGCGATCATCTGGGAGCCTAATGATCCCAGCGAAGAGGCCTTGCACATTACTTATAAAGATCTTTTTGAGCAGGTTTGCCAATTCGCCAATGTGCTAAAGAAAAACGGACTGGAGAAGGGCGACCGGGCCTGTATATATTTGCCAATGGTGCCTGAATTGGCGGTTGCAGTGTTGGCTTGTGCCCGCATAGGTGTGGTTCACTCGGTAGTATTTGCCGGTTTTTCCTCCAGTGCTTTGGCAGACAGGGTTAATGACTCCCAGTGTAAAGTGGTAATCACCTCTGACGGGTCGTTTAGAGGTTCAAAAGTGATTGATCTAAAGTCCATCGTTGATGAAGGGTTGAAGAATTGTACTTCGGTTGACAAAGTTGTGGTATTACAACGTACCAAGGCTGAAGTGCATATGGAACCAGGAAGAGATGTTTGGTGGCATGATGAGATTGCGCAGGTGGACACCACATGCGATGCAACAGTTATGGATGCAGAGGACATGTTGTTTATCCTCTATACCTCAGGCTCTACCGGCAAACCGAAGGGGATGGTACACACCTGTGGCGGATACATGGTCTATACAACCTACACTTTTAAAACCGTCTTTCAATACCAACCCGGAGATGTATACTGGTGTACCGCAGATATCGGGTGGATCACAGGACATTCATATATCGTTTATGGACCCCTGGCCGCTGGAGGTACTACAGTGATATTTGAAGGTGTGCCGTCTTATCCGGATATGGGACGATTTTGGGAGGTGGTAGCCAAGCACAAAGTGAATATTTTTTATACAGCACCAACTGCAATCCGGGCGTTGGAAAAAGCAGACCTCAGTTATGTAGAACGACATGACCTAAGTTCCTTAAGAGTACTGGGAACCGTTGGAGAGCCTATTAACGAAGAGGCCTGGCACTGGTATAACAAGAATATTGGAAAGGACAACTGCCCTATCGTGGACACATGGTGGCAAACCGAAACCGGAGGAATAATGATATCTCCCATAGCAGGCATTACTCCATTGAAGCCGGCATATGCCACTTTGCCCATGCCTGGGGTTCAACCAGTGTTAATGGATGAAAATGGAAACATAATTAACGACAATCAGGTGGAAGGACGACTGTGTATTGGATTCCCGTGGCCATCTATAGCTCGTACCATATATGGCAACCACCAGCGCTATAAGGAAACCTATTTCTCTGCTTACGAAGGGTATTATTTCACTGGTGATGGATGCAAAAGAGATGAGGATGGGTACTACCGGATCACCGGCAGGGTAGATGATGTGATCATCGTTTCCGGGCATAATTTGGGAACTGCTGAAATTGAAAGCGCCATTGACGAGCACCAAAAAGTGGTGGAAACCGCGGTAGTGGGATTTCCCCATGATGTCAAGGGACATGCAGTTTACGCCTATGTTATCACCCGAGAGGCAGTGGAGAACGAGCAGGAACTGCGATCAGAAATATTATCACTGGTTTCAGAGACTATCGGGCCCATTGCTAAGCCTGATAAGATCCAGTTCGTGCCAGGGCTCCCAAAAACTCGCTCAGGAAAGATCATGCGTCGTATCCTGCGCAAAATTGCCTCTGGTGAAAACGATAATCTGGGAGATGTTTCTACACTATTGGATCCTTCGGTAGTGGAGCATATTATGGAAGGAGCGCTTTAGTTGATTTATAAGGGTTGAGTATACCGTTATAATTAAGTGTCCTCGCTGAAGATCAAATTCCAATTTGTATTGAGACCAAGGTTTCCTGAGGAAAGCTGCAAAGGATTATTGTCATCGTTAAATTCATAATTATTTTCGAGTCAATCGATAGATTAACACTGCAGCCCTTTTAGTAAGCGCTTCCATGGTGCGAAGGTCCACAAATTCTTCTTCGGAGTGTGCCCCCTGGCCCATGACTCCCAATCCATCCAGGCAGTCCAGGTATTTGGCCACAAAACTAATGTCTCCGGCGCCTCTTTTACCGGGATCATATGCTTCTACTGGCCCATATCCCATATCCTGACTAACCTGGTCAAGAACCTGAAGTACTTCCATATTACCCGGAGTTGGACTCATGGCAGGATAACTGTCTTTAAAGGTGATTGTTGCGCTGGTACCTGGCAGATTTTTTGATATAATGGCTATCATTTTATTTCTTGCCTGGTCCTTTTGCGCTTCGGAAATAAATCGCAATCCACCTTTCACAATCACTTGCTGGGAGATCACATTGGACTTTCCGAAGGCCGTACCTGAACTTTGAACAGAGTCATAACTCACCGCGGTACCGCCCAGGATCAGGCCCGGATTAAACGTAAGATATTCTTCTGGTACTTCATTATAGAAAGCATTGAGGATTCTGGATGTCTCAAAAATGGCACCTGCACCGAATTTTTTAGTGAATATGAGTGAGCTGTGACCTCTGGCCCCTACTACTCTTAATATCCATCCACTGGAACCACGGCGCGCCACTGTGGCGTGGCTAAATCCACTGGCCCCTTCAAAACCCAAAGCAATATCACTATGTTTGGCAACGGCCACTATATCTCCTCTACTGGCTGATATTGGAATGCCCGCAATTTCCTCATCACCATGTAACATGATAGTTATTTGGGCCCCTTTTAAAACTCCTGCTTCATGAAGGGCCTTCAAGGCAAAAAGCATCACCACATTCCCACCTTTCATGTCGACTGCCCCTGGACCCCTGGCCACTGAATCCGCAGGTTCATAGTTTTGAAAAGGGCTGTCTTTTTCAAAAACAGTATCCAGGTGCCCTATCAGCAGCAGCCGTTTTCCTTTACTACCCTTATATTCAGCCATTAAATGACCAGCCCTGTTGACGTCAGGAAGTATTTCAATCCAGGTGGTTTTAAATCCCAGAGCGTTGTATGCTTCCATGAATTGCTTGCCGATGGCTTTTACCCCCTCCAAATTCATGGTACCACTGTTGATATTGACTGATTTTTCAAGGAATTCCAGAGCTCGTGCATGGTTGGACTCCACAATGGACAATATTTGTATTTCTTTGCGGTTTAACTTTTGAGACCAGATAGGATTGACTACCAACAGGGTCATCACAAATAGTAAAATTTTTAGAATCGATATCCATTGACAGAATTGGGTGAAAATATAACGGGTCATGATTTCGGATAATTGAGCAAGTAACGAATTGGATTAATCTAATTTAAAGACTTAAATACAACAATACCATAAAACTATTGGCGAACAAATTTTATCAAAATCATTGTTTAGTTATATTCTTTATTGTTATATTTAAGTTTTGAACCTAATTATTATGAGCCGACTAATTGTTATAACCTTAGTTTTGTTCGTATTCAGCGCCTGTGCTCCTTATCGTCCAGCATGTCAAACTAAGGCTGGGAAAAAGAAGCTTGAATACTATAATTCCATACAATATCAGCATTCCGCTAAAAAGTACTCCAAGAATAAAAGTACCAGAAAACGGGTGGCAATATATTAATTAATCGTTTTTACAGGTATCCGTACCTGCGTTTGGTCCCACTGCATCACAACTAATGCTTCTGACCCATTCTCTTCTACGCTAATAGTAAATTGCTCCTGACTATTTGGGTCCTGGACCACTGGAACTTTAATTCTACCAACATCCTTGCTAAAATCCGGTGGTGAAGCACCTGATCGGTCAGCCTCGGAGTTAACGCCAATCACCCAATGTTTTTCTTCAGGGAAAGCATAAAGTGAATAACTCCCTTTGGCTAATAATAGCCCTCCGAAGTCAACACTAGTGTCCAATATAAGCTTGGTAGCATCATTTGCGCCAAGACGCCAGTATTTTCCATAAGGAAGTAATGCCCCATCTTCCATTGATCCAAAGATCAAACGCTCCTTCTTAAATGGCCTGCAATATTCAATTTGAAGGGATATACCTTCTTGTTCATGTGCCGCAACCGCTAACGGGCTGTCAGACCGGGTAGACACCATTATGTAACTGACATATCCAACTAAAACTATCAGCATCACACCAATACCAATAATTATCTTTTTTCCAAGACTCATTATGAATGATTTTTTCTAAATATAACTGCTCAATTGTGAAATACAAACCTCGCCGTTTTGGATTCAACTTTTGATGATTATAATTATATAAATATATTATTGTATAATTATTAGCTAAATGGTTATAAAAAAATAAATAAAAAGTACATAGGTGCTAATTGTACAAAATGAAGTTGAATTGAGAGGCTACCCCCAGTGGTTTCAGGGTATTAATAGAAAAAAACACCTGCTATGAAAACGATTCCGCAAATCTTAACATATTTACTAATCCCATTTACATTAGGACTTTTCAGTTGCGTGGAAGAAATGTCTGACGTTACCGGAAAGAATTACCTGTATGAGTTAAATCCGGTATCTGATCAAATCATCGATGGCCAGGTAAAGATCAGGGAGAGAAACGATGGATCAACCCAACTCGAGCTTGTGTTGAACAACCTGGACTCAGACGATACTTATCCGGCTTATATACATTTTAACAATGCTCTGGAGGGCGGGGGTGTAGCCCTGACACTTACTCCAGTGGATGGACATTCGCAAAGCAGCGTTACCGAAATTCGAACACTGGATTCTGGAAGAACCATTACCTTCGATGAATTACGTCAATTTGATGGTCACCTGAACATTCAATTAGGTAACGACACTGGAATGACGGTTGCCCAGGCCGATATCGGGATGAACGCATTGACTGGCCGTTTCCAGCAGTTCAACCTGTATGAGGGTGACGTGCAAGGCGTAAGTGGAATCTTTACTATAGAAGAGCGTGAAAGTGGTTTCTCGCTTATCACTATTAATATAGACGGAAGTATTCCAGGGAGCTACATCCGGTGGCGCTTAATTTCGGTTCAATGTTTCACAAATCCGGACACGCAGCAACACTAGGCCCAATTGAGGGAACTAGTGGAATTGGACAAACCCATTTGGAAAAATTAGATGGAGATCTGGTGGCTCCGTATGAAGCAATGGTTGATTTTCAAGGATTTGTAAGGATTCATTTGGGTCCCGGCATTGAAATGAATACCATCCTCGCACAGGGTAATATTGCATTCGTAGAAAATTAGCAAAAAACTCCACCTTTTTTTGGGCCACGCTTTAGCGTGGCTTTTTTTTGTCAACTGCCGGGAAAATCATAGCTTAGCCCGGGCACGTTTTATTCGCTATGAAAAATTATTCCCTTTCTATGTTGGTGGTATTATCGTGGTTGATGCTGCAATGTACTTATCCAAAAAGTGAAAAAAATGAAATCAAAAATACTTCTTTAAATACCCAAGTTCATTCCGATCCACAAATTAAGGAGGGTGTTTTAGAAAATACCAAGGTGAATGGTTACCGTGGGATATGGTATATGAACCAACCTTTGGATAATGAGTATAAGTTTAAATACAGCGGTGGGCTAGGTACGTATTGCGCTAAGCACAATCCACATGCGATATATCGGCCAGAGGTGCATAAGACATTTTTTTGTTATGGGGGTACGGATGAGGATAATTCTACTTTGCTTCATATGGTTTCTTACTATGATCATGCCACCGGGGAAGTACCTAAACCTACCTTGTTGCTGGACAAACAAACCACTGATGCGCATGATAACCCCGTAATGTCAATGGATGAGCAGGGATACATTTATATTTTTTCTACTTCACATGGCACATCTAGGCCGTCCTATATTAGCAAAAGTAAAAAGCCTTATAATATTGATGAATTCAACCAGGTAAATGCCACCAAACTGGAAAATGGCCAACCTGTACCTATGACTAATTTTTCCTACATGCAAAGCTGGTATGTACCGGGTGATGGATTTGTAAATTTTTTCACCCGCTATAATTACCCAGCAGATCGTACCATTTGTTTTATGACCAGTCCTGATGGGGAAAAATGGTCTGAATGGCAGCCCATAGCTGCTATAAGAAAGGGCCACTATCAAATCAGTGCCATTGGTAAAGACGTAGCTGGATCTGCCTTTAATTTTCATCCGGATATCGAAAGTAAACCCGGGTTAAACTGGCGGACTAACCTATATTATGTGGAAACCCATGATTTGGGAAAAACCTGGCAGGCAGCTGATGGCACTCCCCTGGAATTGCCGTTGACAGAGATTGAAAACCCAGCCCTTATCTACGATTATTATCATAAAGACCTGAACGTGTATATGAAGGATATTACCTATGACCAGGAGAACCAACCGGTAATACTATATCTTACTTCCAAAGGGTATGAAACTGGCCCAAAAAATGATCCTAGAACCTGGCATACAGCTCGCTGGAATGGGAAGGAATGGAGGGTTATGGATATTACAACGTCGGACAATAACTATGATATGGGATCACTTTTTATTGAAGCAGATGGTATATGGAAATTGATAGCTCCTACTGAAACCGGGCCACAACCGTACAATCCCGGAGGAGAAATTGCAATATGGGAAAGTAAAGATCAGGGGCAATCATGGTCAAAAATAAAGCAACTTACACAGAATAGTGAGTTCAATCATACTTATGCACGAAGACCCGTCAATGCTCATCCAGATTTTTATGCATTTTGGGCAGATGGTCATGGGCGGAAATTTTCAGAATCAAGGCTTTATATGAGTTCCAGAGAGGGCGATGTTCTAAGGTTTCCACAGCAAATGAGTAAAGACAAGCAAAAGCTGGATAAAGTGCCATAAAAAATCATGATGGACTTAAGAAGTGATACAGTGACCAAGCCATCTCCAGAAATGCTGGAAGCAATGATCCAAGCAGAAGTTGGAGATGACGTATTTAATGAAGACCCTTCTGTTAAGGCCCTTGAAGCCAAAGTGGCCACTATGTTTGGAAAAGAGGCAGCGCTGTTTTGCCCCTCAGGAACCATGACTAATCAGATTGCTGTCCGCATAAACACCAGCCCCCAGGACCAGGTAATTTGCGACCGAAGATCTCATGTTTACAACTACGAAGGTGGGGGGATGGCCTTCAATTCTCAGGTTTCAGTAAGATTGATAGACGGGGACAGGGGAAGAATTTTCGCCCAGGATGTAATAGACAATATAAATCCACATGACATACATTTTCCTGTCACCAAATTGGTGGTGTTGGAGAATACGGTTAATAAGGGTGGTGGCAGTTACTACCCGTTGTCACAAGTAGCAGAAATCAAGCATGTAGTGGATGAATACAATTTAAAAATGCACTTGGATGGAGCCAGGTTATTCAATGCACTGGCAGAAACCAAAGATGACACCGCGGCCTGGGGAGGGCTTTTTGATACCATATCCATATGTCTTTCTAAGGGGTTGGGCGCACCAGTGGGGTCGGTATTATGTGGCAGCCTCCAGGCAATGTCAATGGGAAAAAGAGTTCGAAAGGTATTGGGAGGTGGGATGCGGCAGGCAGGCTATTTGGCAGCGGCGGGATTGTATGCACTGGACCATCACATCAAGACGCTGGTCGATGATCATGACCGGGCACGGGCTCTGGGCGAAATCGTCGGGAACTTGCCCTTTGTTAGGAGTGTACATCCGGTGGATACCAATATTTTGATATTTGAATTGAAAGACGGATTATCTCCAAATCAGTTACTGACAAAACTTAGCGCGGAGAATATACGGGCACTACCATTTGGCGGACAGGAAATCAGGATGGTAACTCATCGTGAAATTACCGATACCATGGTGGATAGGTTTTCCGAAGTAGTTAAAAAATTGCACATCTGACATGTTGCAGGACCAAAGACCTTTAGCTGAAAGAATGCGCCCACACATGTTGGATGATTTATTGGGACAATCCCATTTACTAGGCGCTGGGGCTCCTTTGAGGGTGGCTATTGAAAGTGGCTCAATACCTTCTATGATCTTATGGGGTCCTCCAGGAGTGGGGAAAACCACCATTGCCAATATTGTAGCCAATCAGGCAAAAAGACCATTTTATAAACTAAGCGCCATAAGTTCTGGGGTAAAAGATGTAAGGGAAGTAATTGCAAAAGGGAGTAGACAGCATGGTGTAATCTTATTCATTGATGAAATACATCGATTCAATAAATCACAACAAGATGCACTCCTTGGAGCGGTTGAAAAAGGCATAATAACTTTGATCGGTGCTACCACTGAGAACCCATCATTTGAAGTAAATAGTGCCCTGCTTTCTCGGTGTCAGGTGTATGTCTTAAAATCACTGGAACAACAAGATCTGAAATCTATTATCCAGAAAGCACTGGAAGGAGAATTCAAAAACGTGGAAGTTGAGATAAAGGAAGATGAAGCTTTATTGAGATTAAGCGGGGGAGATGCACGTAGACTATTGAATTTGATGGAATTGGTGATAGATCCGAAGGAATCAAGGGTGATCATTACTGATGAAAAGATAATTGAAGCAGCCCAGCGGCGGGTGGTACTCTATGATAAGCATGGAGAACAGCATTATGACATTATCTCCGCTTTTATTAAATCAATCCGAGGCAGTGATCCTAATGCCGCTGTTTACTGGCTGGCCCGGATGATCGAGGGAGGCGAAGATGTTAAATTCATAGCCCGTCGGCTGGTGATCCTGGCTTCAGAGGATATAGGAAATGCCAATCCCACAGCTTTGGTTATGGCTACCAACTGTTTTCAAGCGGTAAATTTGATCGGTTATCCTGAAGCTGAAATCATTTTATCCCAATGTTCTATCTACCTGGCCTGTTCCCCTAAAAGTAATGCCAGCTATAAGGCCATTAAAAATGCCAAGAGATTTGTGAATGAACGGGGTGACCTGCCGGTGCCCCTGTCTTTGAGAAATGCACCTACTGGATTAATGCGTGAACAAGGCTATGGAAAGGATTACCAGTATGCCCATGAACACCCCGGAAATTTCATTCCACATGAGTTTCTTCCGGAAGGGCTGGAAGGCACACAGCTTTATGATCCGGGAGAAAATACCAGAGAGTATGAGCTGCGGAAGCGATTAAAAGCCTTATGGAATAATAAGTATAATTATTAGTGGTTTTCCAAAAGAGATCTCAGGTGTTCAATTTCCTCAGTAGTGTAAATTCCTGATTCAACGCTAAAAAGAATGATGTAGTCAGTAATTTCCTTAGGAAGCTCTTTCTGCTTAAACCTGTCAATATTCTCCATAATTACTTGCTTATCATGTGTCATGTGACGACTAAAGCCAAGATAATGGGGAATGTGATGTTCAACAGATAGCCTCAGGAATCTTATTTCAAGATCTTTAATGTCTAGTTCAATAGCTTGCTGGAATGAATTGCGAGAGTGCCTTAAGAAGCTTAATTTTTTAAAAATGTTCCACCCGGGTTTTGCTAGAATGGCTTGAGTAGCGGCTCTGTAGGCTAACTCCAAAGCATTGGGATCGCTGATTTTATCCAATTTTTCAATAAGGGGGAAAGCGTGTAGGTAGTCGAGCGTGCTGAGGTAAAATTCATGCCGGATCTCATGTATGGAGTGATTTTGCGCCTTGGACTCAAATTGTAGGCTACAAAATATCCACATTAATGCGCATAGAACTTTTCCCATAAACACTGGAACAAATAAGTGATGGTTTAAGTTTGATCAGGTCTGGCTGACGTAAGGTGCCGGGTCAAGCTCTTCGGCTATATCATCGTTCTTCTTTTCCTTGGTGTGGTCCATCAGTCTGGTGGCAGTATCATGGGAGGATTTAGTGGTCTGTTCTATGCGGTACAGGTCAAAGCCATGTTCATGAGTGTGTAGAAGGTCATCATAGGGTCCTTTACTCCCCATCAGTTTAACAAATACCGGTGCGGTTTCGATGGCAATAAACAGCAATATGATAAACAGGTTTGCCCAATATATAGGCTGACTATTCTTAATCAGATTACCTAATGCATCAAGTCTGGCGGCCAGGCCATGGTACTTTTCCCTATTTAGGGCGGTGATTTCCTGGCGGTAAGACACTTGCAATATTTCAATATCACTTTGCTTGTTAGCGACTAAAATGTCGTTTTTAGTTTTAAGGGTGGCAAGCTCCTGATCGACACGATCTGCATCCTGTTTTTTCACTTGATATATTGGGCCCAGATTTCGCCTCTTACTGCCCCCGGTACCGTCCGCTTCTTGTTGTGCTGTCAATCTGAGTTCATCACGAATTTCTTCCTTATCTGTAACCTCGGCTTTTAACAGCGCAATTTCCTTTTCAAGCAACTGTATGGTAGGGACGAATCGTGCTTTTATGGTGTCTTCCTGTTTCTTAAACAGTGCTTGCTCCATCAAGACCAATTCACCATTAATTTCCCTTTCAAACATTTTGAGTTCCAGGGGTTTTGATATTACAAATGCCAACAACACCGCCAAAATGATTCGTGGGACAGCAGTACGGATTTCCTTCCATATGTTGCCCTCTTTCTTCATGCTTGACACGATATATCGATCGAGATTGAAGATCATAGCCCCCCAGAGTATGCCAAATATCACTGCAGGCAGCCAGTAGTCAAAGACGGTAAATAAAGCATACCCTCCAGCTAGTGCGGCCAAAATACCAGTAAAAAGTACCGTGGCCCCGATTCCGGTATATTTGCTGTTTTCCGTGGGGCATCTTTTAAGCAGCTCAGGACTGGCGCCGGAGCAAAACCAAAAAAATTCTTTCAGTGAATTCATGAACACTGTTTAACACACCTAAAAAAGTAACGAAAGCCTTCCTGAAATTATTCCCTGGACTTAAAGGATTAATTAAACCCTGTTTATGCACTAGAAATCTATTCCGATCCTTAACTGACTACAATCTAGACACTTGCTCTATTTTTCTACTTACCATAGCGGTGCTATGTTTCCGTTGCAAAAATCTGCGCGAGTGCCTATCTAACAGCCATTTAAGAATCTCATTACGAAGTCTAATGCATAAACCGGGTTAAACCGGAAGTATCTTGCATTAATTAGGAACAAATGATGTGCCTGATATTCAAATTCCTTTAAATCAAGTGATTGTGAAAATAGTTAAGCCAATAAGAAAAACAACTGTTACAATAGTGGACAGGATGTTGTTCGAATACGGACTGCTAATCTGCGCGGAAGGGATCTCCTTAGTCCATTGCTCTCAGTAATAGCCGTTGCTTGGATACTGAAATGATTTCATCTTTATCCATTAATTGTGCCCTAAACCTTCCACTATTATACAATTCAGCCTGATCCTGGTAGTGAGGACTCATTGGGTGTCCTGATTGGCCGGTAGGAAGTACACTCAAAGAATTTTCGATATCAGCAAGATCGATAAGTATACGCATTGCCGCACCCGATAGAACCTTATACGGGGATTGGGTTTTATCAAAGTCCATCTTATTGATCACTTCATCACCGCCACTGACCCCAAATGGACCAACATTGAATAGTAGATTGAAGGGTTTCTTTCTACCGATCGCGTGTACGTGCTCCAAAAGATGAACTCTGTCCCAGGTCCAATTTTTGGGATCATTACCTAAGGATTTCGTCAATGTGCTAACTGCCTCTTTAAAACTCCGGTTGACTATTAGTTCGCGGGTTTCCAGGTCAGCGGTGTGAACATTATCCCACCAAACAGAACGTTCATTGGCGATTAAATAGGAAAGTGACCGCCGGGCTACCATAGTAGTTAAGTATACTTTAAGTTGATCTGCCCCCAATTCGTCTTCCATCATGTTTTTTTGCACCTGATAGATTAGTTGATAATAAATAGTAGGGCCAATATCTGATAATCCATGGCTGCCATCCCAGGAACTGAGGAGATCCATTACTTGCTGTTCCAAAACTGTGAGCTCGCTGGAAACTAGTGATGCTATAGTTTGGGCCACACCGGGATATACCGGGCTTTTATCATCCATTACCATTTCCTGGAAACCCTCCAAGTCCCATTGGTCATTTTCAGAAATCAGTTGGGTTATACGCTGTCCCCTTGCGCCGGGATAATAGTATCCAGGATGCAATACCTTGTATGAGCTATCCGGTTGATTGTTGGCAGAATAGACAAAACCATGATCGGGGTTTTCTGATCTAGGGTTTACAGAAAAAGGATACCAACCCAGAGGGTCGTCATGGCCACTTGAACCGTCCAAAATCATTTTGGGTTCCACATGGGCCGGTCTTTTGATCAATCTGGCTGCCGCCCACCAGGCAATATTTCCGTCTTTATCAGCGTAGGTAATATTTAGTCCCGGGGCTTCCAGCAGTGATACTGCACTCCTGAATTGATCAATACTTTGGCTATGGGCCATTTCATAAGCTAATTGCAATATCTTACTGGTAAATTTATTGAAGGTCCAGAAAAAACTTACCGGCTGATGCTCCAGTGAATCTACTATGGGACTTATCTCATTTATTATTGGTCCATGTCTGGAGGACCTAACAATGAATTCCAGATCATCACCACCCTTGATGACGATTGTCTCCTTTCGGCTATTCAGATCTTCCCAGTGGTCCTTGTTCCAAACCTGGCTGGAGCTATTGGGATTAAGTTTTTCCCGATAAAAATCCATATCATCATTGGGAAATATGGTTAAGCCCCAAGCGCTGAAATCGTTGTGCCCGACTATAGCAAAAGGAAACCCCGCCAAATGATTTCCATAGAAATTGAAACCCGGACTGTTTAAATGCGCCTCGTAAAAGACTGCCGGTTGTCCAAAGCCAATATGTGTATCATTTGCTAGCATTGGGTAGCCCGATTTGGTTTTTTCAGGTCCCACTACCCAAGAGTTGCTACCCATCCAGGATGGCACCGGAAGTGATTCCAATACATTCAAGGCAGTTTTGGTGATACCCATAATACCCGTGGTATCCTGCAGATTGGTTGGAATGGTGGTGTTTTGTGTGGTGGTGTTGAGCCTTAGGTCTTTTATATAGTCCGGGCCAAGTTTAGTAGCGATACTGGCGATCAGAGGGTCCGTTCGTATAGCCGTGTTAAAACTGAATCCCATGTAACCAATAATTCTGTAGAGATCAACTGGGGTAAAATCCCTTATTGGGATGTTTAGCAGGGAAAATTCAGGTGGTGTGGCTCCCGTCTTTTGGAAGGTATTTAAGCCCTGAAGATAAGCCAATGCCGCCTTTTTAAAGGGTCCTTTGTTAGAGGAAAAAAAAGCGGCCGCGGATTTTTTGGCGGTTTCATTAATGCCGATGGTTCGCATAAAACGATCGGTTTCCACCAGGTCTGGTCCTAGAATCTCTGCCAGATTTCCTCCACCAACCCGTCGTAAAAGCTCCATTTGGAACAGGCGGTCCTGAGCGTGCACATAACCCAAAGCAAAATAAAGGTCTTCTTCATTCTTGGCGTATATATGAGGGATACCATAATTATCATAGTACACCTGGACGTCATTTGGTAGACCGTCCAACACTACCTCACCGTTATAGGTGGGCTTACTGGAATCTAACAACCAAAATAACCCAAACACCATGATTGATGAAAGTACCACCAACCCAATCAGAATCCATATGAATATTTTCATGGATGCTTAGCGGTTACGGCCGTACTGTTCGTGACTGGAGACCCATTCTGAACTGGAAATGGCAGCGGCCAAGGAGATTTCACCAGCCAATACTGTACCTGCTACGATCTCTGCAAATTTCTGAACCTTGCCTTGGCCGTAACATCCTAAAAGCTCCAGGCACTCGCGCTGAGTGGCCAGCCCTACGCCACCACCATAAGTAGCCACGATCAGTGAAGGAATGGTTATTGATATGTAAAGATCTCTGTCCGGAGTAAGCTCTGTGTACATAATACCGGCAGATGACTCTGATACGTTGGCAACATCCTGCCCGGTGGCCATGAAAATGGCGGTGATAGCGTTTGCTGAATGGGCGCCATTGTTATTAGCGCCTGAAAGCATTGCGCCAACATTAGAAACCTGACCATGATAGGTAAGGCTTTCCGGCTCTACCCGCATATATTGTATTAGCACATCCCTTTTAAGGACAGCTTCTGCCGTAACCCTTTTACCCCGGGTGTGCATGACGTTTACTTGGCTGGCTTTTTTATCAGTAGCCAGATTGGATTCAAGATAAAAATGGAAAATTTTATTTTCTTTGTATTGATCTAATATCCAACTACAGGCGGCAAAAGTTGCCCGACCCACCATATTCTGACCAGCGGCATCGCCGGTTGTGAAGTTAAACCGCAAATAGGCAAATTTACTGGCCAGGTAGTCGTCAATATATAACAACTTGCCCACACTGGTGGTTGCTTCCGCTTTTATTGAAATTTCTTCAAAGTTCTCACGTACCCATTTTACAAAATCTCTGGCCCCACGGGCATCTTCAAAAACGAAAACAGGAGCCCGTTGCATGGCATCCTCAACTACGGTACATTTTGCCCCACCACAGGCATTTAATACCTTCATTCCTCTGTTGTAGGAAGCCACCAATGTGCCCTCGGTAGTAGCCATAGGAATAATGAAATCACCTTGGGCATGCTCCCCATTGATGGTTATTGGACCGGCAATTCCCAGAGGAATTTGTACAACCCCCGTAAAATGCTCAATATTGCCTTTTAAGGTGTTGGGGTCAAAAGAATATTGTTTAATGTGATTTAATGAGAAGTTGCAATACTTCTCCAGGAATTCCTGCCTGGCCTTCACCGCTTCAGTACCATAATCATTATCTGGGTCACGGGGTATTTTGTTAGATGACTCAAGCGTGTCTGAGATAGCACCGTCCACTTTCAGAGTAAGTTTTCCGAAGGGCTTAGCCCTGAACCTCAATTCAATTTTATGCTTACCGAGTTGCAACGGATCGGTTTTAGCGATTAGATTAAATGATTTCCGTAGTGGAAAGTCAACAGGCGATTCCTTGGATATTTCCGATGGTGATATTAGCTGACCGTTTCCAAAATCCATGGTGATCCGGTCCAGGGATATTTTCTGGCCATCAAGTTTAAGGTGAATGATTTCCGTTAACTTGGCATCTTGTAGACGGTTCTTCAATGAAAAAGATACCCCACCGTTATCATTCTTCAGGCTTCCAAAAGTGTATAATTGTTTAAGTAGAAGGCTTGGAATAACCATAGTTTGTGAAATTAGTGGATGTGTTTACCTAGGTACGGTATTAGGTTAAATATATAAAAAAACCCCTGGAAGACAAAGTAGAAGGTATAACAAAAACCCGGATTTGCTAACTATAGCTAGATCCGATAACCCCATTGAAGCAACAAAAGCACCTGGATCAAACCAATTATAAATCCAAGGAAAGCTCCGGCCCACTCAATGAATCTCAACTCATTTTGGATAACCGCCATCATCATATTTTCCAGTTTATCGCTGGTAAAGGAAGCCACCTGCTCGAAAACTATGTTTTCCAAATTTACCATATCTAACCGGTTAAAAAATTGATGAGTGATTTTAGGAATAAACGATTCAATTTCAAAGCAAATTTTATCTCTTAGTTGCTGAATTCTATTCTCGTTAATAAAGGACGAAATTATTGGGTTAAAGGAAGAGATTTTTTCTCTTAGATAGTTCTCCACTTCGTCTTCTATGGCGTCCCTTATATCACCCTGTGTGGCTTGCCGATCGATCTCATCTTTTAGTTGTTCCATGGACAGCAACTCTTCGGATACCAATTTTGCCATTCGGCGGGCCAAAACAGTTTTTCGTTTGGGAAATATTCCTTGTAACCTAAACAACCACAAATTGATTGGTTCACGTGGATAAAAAAGCATTTTAATAGCAACGTAGTTGGTAACGTAGCCAATAAGAGCGGAAATGAACGGTATGACGTACAACATCAACGTATCTTCAGCGACGGTTTCGGAGCATTGAAAATATTAACAACATTGACATCCAAGTACTCAATAAATAGCCAACCCAGCTTAATACTGGGACCCCATAAAAAGTGGAGCCATCAGGTCGATAGATTAATATGAATGTTGAGGCCATAACAAAAGTGGAAATTAATATAGCAAGCACCAGCCGGTTGGCTATACTGTTGAGCTTTTTTGTAAGGGGCTCCAGACCATGATATTCTACATGATAATAGAGTTCTCCTTTTCGTATTTTTTTAAGGATATATTTGAGCTCAGTAGGAAATTTGTTTAGGAATGAAAGAAACTGAGAACCTGAAAATAGCAAGTCAGATCCTATATCTTTTAGCGAAAACTGCTCTAACAACAGTTTTTTCCCATATGGTTTAAAAAACTCAAAAGTCTTGAACTCAGGATGAATGCGTTTTCCTATTCCTTCTAAGATCACCAAGGCCCGAAGAATAAGAAAAATGCTTCCGGGAACCTTTAGTTGGTAGTCATAGATGATCCTTTGGAAACCAAGAGCCAACGCCGACATATTGATCTCCTCCAACTCCAGACTGGCAAACTCCTCAATTAACTCACTTAACCGATACTCAAAGGAGCGCATATCTTCGATATTGTGATCAATGGCGAGTTTCTTGAAATTAATGGCCATAGCCCTGGGATTTTTATTGGCCATGCCTAGCATAATCCCCCCAAATGCAAGTTTATCGCGTTTCAATAATTTGCCAGTCATTCCGAAATCTATCAAACAGATTACCCCGTCTTTTTGGACCAAGATATTACCCGGATGGGGATCCGCATGGAAAAAGCCAAACTCAAATATCTGCTTCAGATATATATCCATTCCCCGTTCGGCAATTTTTCTGGGATCCAATCCCCAGTCAAGCATCTGTTGTACATTGGTAATCTTGCAGCCATGAATCAATTCCATGATCAAAACCTTGTTACTAGACAACTCTTTGAATGGTTTTGGTACAATGAAGCTTTTTTCATCCTTGTAGAAACTTCTGAAGTGTTGAAGGTTACGGGCTTCAATGGTGTAGTCCAACTCTTTAAGTAAAACTTTTTCTACAGTTTTTACGATTTCAACGGGGTTTAGTAAACCTTGCTTCTTTAGGTAGTTTTCAGTTATCTTGACTATTTCCTTTAGAAGTTCCAAATCCGTATATACCAGTTGCTTTACTTTAGGCCGGCGTACCTTGACAACTACGTCCTGTCCGTTTTGCAGCCTTGCCCGGTGGACTTGTCCTATCGAGGCGGAGCCTAGTGGTTTCTCTTCAAAGTAGGAAAACAATGAGTCTATACTTTGACCAGTTTCTTTTTCTATGATCTTTATTGCCTGATCACTCGGGAAAGGTGGAACTTCGTTTTGGAGCTTTTCGAGTTCCTGGATTAATGGCAGTGGCAGAATATCAGGACGATTACTAAGAAGTTGCCCCAGTTTAATAAAAGTGGCCCCAAGCTCTTCAGTCACCATCCTTACTCTTTCCCAACGACTGTACTCAAAGACTGATCGATTATGCCTGGACCAGGTAAGTCGCTTATTTTGACGGATAAGGTTTTTTAGTGGTGTATTGACCACTATATCTTCGAATCCATATTTTAGCAATACCCGGATTACATCCCGAATCCTGCTAATATTCTTAATTGTCTGGTTAAAAATCACTATACAGATACATTCCTGGTAAAAATAGAAAAATAAAGGTAAGAAATGTGGCTGCCAGAATAATGGCAAGCCAAAATAATAAAAGGCAGTGCCTTATTTAAGACACTGCCTTCTGTAATAAATAGAGTCTTTTACTTCCCGGAGGCTTTCTTAATCGCTCTTTTGGGAGTCACAGGTTTTCTGGGCACCCGGGTGGCTTGAGCGCTTGCTTTGGACATTTTCAAAATTTTATTTTCCAATGCCTTTACCCGCTTGTTTAGATCAAGTATTTCTTTGGCTTTTGAAAAGTCAAACTTACTTACAACTTCTTTGGTTATTTTGCTTATTTGCGATTCAATGCTCTTTTTCTTGGATTCGGTTTTTTGAAAAAATTCATCAACGATTTTTTTGCCCTCGTTTTCACTAATTTTCTCCTCATCAACCAACTTGTCGATACTTTTTTGCAGCTTTTCTGCGGTCAAGGAAGCTATCCCAACCCCGGTATATACGAACTTCTTAATTAGATCTTCCATTGTAATATATTGTTATTGGTTAAATTGATGTTTATCTGGATTGCTACCAGGAAATAATTGTTATGCATGCATAACAATATAGGTGTAATATTAAACCGCAATTTACAAAAAACCAATTCTTTTACTTAGAATTTGCAATTATGATTTTTAATATCCCTGCCCTAATAAATTTGGTGTCAGAATAACTCAAAGGATATGCCAACATCTTATTCACAAGCTGCTACCCAAGAGAGAATTACTAAGGAAGATATTGAAACAAATCAAAAAGTGCTCAATCAATATTTCGATCCAGATTTTTCCGAAAGCTTGATAACAAATGTGATTGGACCCATTAACGACCGTTATTTTAAATGTGAATTCATAGGATTTGATCAATTACCTCAACGTAACAACCACCAAAGACCGCTACTTTTTGTAAGCAATCATTCTGGAATGGCGTTTCCGTGGGATGGAATGGTATTTTCATCTATGATGTTGAAGAAGGAAAATTTTAATTTTCGAAACGCCGTAAGGACACTGGCAGCACCCGTATTGTCTCAAAGCAATCTGATGAACCCCTTTATTATTGAGAACTTCTGGAAAATTAATGGTGCGGTAGACGCACGATTCAAGAATTTCGAAATCATGATGCATTGTAGTGAGTCGAACCTTTTGATTTATCCAGAAGGAGTTGCTGGTATTGGAAAGGGGTTTAATAAAAAATATAAACTACAAAGGTTTGCTACCTCGTTTGTCAGGATGGCCTTGAAGTACAAGACAGATATTATCCCATTTGCCACCGTCAATGGCGAATATATAAACCCGTATGTTTATTCTTGGCCTTGGTTAAATAAGTGGTCTCAAAAAATTGGAATCCCATATATACCAGTGGGTTTTCATACGCTACTGCTGCCCTTTTTCCCGTGGCTTTTTTATTTTGCGCTTCCGGCTCGGTTAACCTACGTCATGGGTAAAAGAATTAAGCCCTATGAGTTGCTTGATAAGCCCTATGATAAACTGACTGAGGAAGATATTAGAGAGGTACGGGACCGAATTAAAGATCAGATGCAGGCAGAGCTTAACCGCGCGGTCGAAAGATTTGGAGAAAAAAAGTATTCATCAGGCAAGTTCATTGGAAATAGCATAAGAAATATTCTCTCATTAAACTACTATTGTCCTCCTGGATGGCCTGTATTGTTTCACGAGCACCACCGACTTTATACAAAATATAAAGGGCAGAACTTTAGTATGAATACCGGATTTTGGTCTGGATTATTATACCTGATAAAAAACCCCCTGACTTTGGCATTTTATATCCCAATTTTAGGATGGATACCGCTCTTGATAAAGGGGTATCGTGGCCACCGAATTAATCCTGCCGGTTAATTGTTTAGATTTAGAAACTGAAATATCAAAAATGAAAAGTGCCCAGACCTGTCTCAGAATCCTATTACTTTTTACAGCAATTAGTTGTTCAGACCCAACCGGAAAATCCAACACTCAAAAAGTACAGGAGCCGATAAACAGTCCTCAAATTTACCATGCTCATGGAGTAGTAAAAAGCATACCTCCCAATAAAAAACAAATCGTTATAGATCATGGGGAAATACCGGGGTTTATGCGAGCTATGACCATGCCATTTAATCTTCCAGATAGTAATATGGTGGAAGGTATTAAGCCCAACGATTCTGTTACCATGGTGATACAATATGATGGTGAGGCAATTGTACTAAAGGAAATCAGCTTAATTCAGGGCAACTAAAGTAGGATTTGCTTTCTTCCAGGTTCGGTCGTTACTAAAATTCCGGCGGGTTCAATGACTCCTTTGGTAACCAGCGATCCCCGTACTTCCGTTTTTTTGCCCATATAATCAGAAAATAGCAGCGAGGAAGTCCGGATTACCCAGACATTGGCACCAGCCACTGTTTTCTCCGACAATACCGCAATGGGGTATCCCAGGTTGGCACATTGGCTGGCGCATTCCTTTACCGGGCCGTTTTTAGGTAAAATGTGATCGATGCCGGTATTTTCAGAGTTTAAAGCATAGCAATGAGCACATATTAAGATACCCTCGATATTTAGTGAATCATTTTCCGGGAATACCGAGAAACTGCTTAATGGTCCAGGGGACTCTGGCTGTGTTTGTTTGGCAGTACATCCGCTAATGAGCAATATTACTGCAGTTAATCGAGTTAGTTTTCTTATAGTAGTTTTCATAACCAAAAGAGAAAGGATAGGTTCACTATCCTTTCATTAAGTTGGCACAAATAAAACCTGGCTATTTCATCATATACATGATTGCCACCTCGGTCCATTTGTTGCCATCTTTTACTTCCAACTTATTAACCACTAACACACCGTTGGATTCTTTGCCTTCGATTCTGGCCTCTTTTGCCATATGCTTGGCCAGTTGATTTGCAGGCGCAGCCAATACATGCAACTCACCTGATTTTGTAAGTAAAGCAACCGGTATACCCATGGTGGCACATGCTGCAGCACAATTGGGCATATCCATCATATTGCCTGTTTTCATATCTTTAACCTTGTGGTCGTTGCCGGCATTTGCCTTTGGCATCATGGTGTAACATTTAGTATCCACAAGGGTCCCTGAGTAACTGGCAAGAGTTCCTTCATTAGGAGTAGCCGCGGTAAGAAAAATAACTAGTAACAATAAAACGCTGATCTTGTTCATAATATATTAATTAAGTTTGTTTACCATAGGGATACACCAATCGAACCAAATTAGTGCCCAGCTTTTCCGGAAAGAAGCCATTTGGTCAGCAATATGACAAACGGGCAAGGAGACTGCAGCGCATATTACTTTCGTAATCGCCCTAATTGTTTTAATAATCTTTCTGGATAGTCGGTGATAATACCGTCTACCCCCATTTCAATGTACTTATTCATATCAACTGGGTCATTAATTGTCCAGGGTATAAGGGCGATGTTTTTCTGGTGCAGGTATTGCACCAAAGAGTCAGTAACCAGGTTGTGATCCGGGCTGTATATGTTGGGCTCAAATCCAAGTTGGATAAAATCGAAAAGTGGCTTCTGGCTATTTTCTATCAAAAGGGATGTCTTTATACTTGGCGCTTGTACCCTAACCTCTTGTAGCGTACGGTGATCAAAGGACTGAATAATTGTTTGTTCAGTAATATTCTCTTCACGCACCACGGCAAGCACAAGTTCAACAAATTTGGCAGGTTCGGGATGAAAAATACCATCAAACGCCATATTGCTCTTGGTTTCAATATTATATCTAACAGCGGGTAGTTTCCATTGCATTCTTTTGCCTTCAACTACTCGAATTACTTCTCTGAGTAAAGGTTTGGGCCCCGGAACGGATTTCTGATGGATAAATTCTACCGGAGGTTTGGAGCCACAGTCGAATTCCTTGATCTCCTGGTAAGTCATTTCATATATATTGTATTGAAAGTGAGTGGCGGAGTCGATCGTGGAGCCAGAAGTGTCCAGGCAAATTAGATGCGACATGAACGGTTCATGTGAGAGTACTACTTGATGGTCTTTGCTAATCACCACATCCATTTCAAGGGTGCCCACTCCCCATTCCAAGGCCTGAATGAAACCTGCAATGGAGTTTTCGGGTAACGATCCACGGCATCCGCGATGACCCTGTACATCAAGTTCAGAATATAACGGCAAGCTATAGTCCTGCTTTTCTACAGGGGCGCAGCCGTATGTTAGATAAATTAGCGCTGCTATGGCAAATGTTCTCAATGTTTTCTTATTCGGTTTGTGGAAGATACAAAAATATGCAGGATTCATGTAACAGGTTTCATGTCCGTCCCTCGTCTTCTAACACCAAGACTTTTGGCACTAAAATTGCCTCCGTTTAGTCATATTATTAATCTCGCTATATGAAAAAGCCATACATAACTTTCATTTTTAAATTTTGTGTGTTATGTGTATTACGAGAATTTTTATATGGTGCGCTTTTATGGGTGTGGTACTTTCCTGTAGTGAGCATGATGAAATTGAGCCCATTCCGGTAAAATTTCCCAATGTAGATGGTGAACTACGGATTTATTTTCAAAGATTTGAAGATCAGGCAGCTGCCAGAGGGCTTTCGGTGGACCTAACCGCTACGGGTATTACCGGGACTATCCTGGAAATTGATGAAAACCATATTTTGGGGCGATGTTCATTTCCTCGTGCTCAACCCAACCGGGTAACCATCGATCAGTCATTTTGGATGCGGGGCTCGGACCTTTTCAGGGAGTTCGTGGTCTTTCATGAGTTAGGTCATTGCTTTTTATTTCGTCCGCATCTGGAAGAACGTCTGGTCAATGGGGCCTGTGCCAGTATCATGCGTAGCGGGAGTGGTCCTTGTTTGGACAACTATTCTCAAAGAACCCGTAGATTTTATATTGATGAATTGTTTGATCATCAGCCCAGTGCACTAACCGTCAGATAGATATATGCGGAGTATTAAAATAGTAAATAGAGTTGCGCAAGCCCTGCCAGGCCTCCCAGGATAGCTCCTACTGCGAAAAGTTTCCACTCATCTTCTTCAAAGATGGGGTGTAAAAAGCTTGCAAACTCCCAGGGTGGCAGGGCTTGCATTTTTCTGCTCAAGGTATTTTCCAGGTCCAAGGCTTCTTCTGTATAATTGTATGCCTGGCTAATGATTATTCTTAGGTCTTCCATAAAACTGGAATATGCGATATTCTTTATAATTTCATATTTTTTTGATCCTGTAATAAGTTGAATCAGCTCTTTTGAACTTCCTGCGGCCATGTCAATCGCTTTGGAGATGTGCTTTTTTATCAATTTGGAAACAGCACCGGACTTTGAACCATAAAATATATCATCCAAGATTTTGGAAGAGGTCAATATCTGTCCTGCAATTATGGTAGCATATTCTGCAGAAACCTCTTTTTGTCTTTTAATGAAAAGACCCTGTATATGAAATTTTCCAAACTTCCAGGGATTCAGTGGCTTGAAAATTAATTTCAGAGCCAGCCAATTGGTAATGAATCCCACGGAAACACCAGCCATAGGTAAAAACCACCATGGTTGAAAGAAATACCAAACCAACATCTGAACCAGTCCGAAAATAAATCCGAAGTAAGCCCCCGACCTTTCTATGAACTTAAACTCTTTTGCCCCACATTTTAAGAAAATCTTATTTAATAATCCCTTGTCCGCTACCAGCGTGGAAATTACCATAGTACGGAGATCGAAGAATTCTAAAATATTGAGATTTATCTCCTTCATCAATTTTTCAACAGTAAGGGGCAGGTCCTCTTTAATAGCATCATAAAGTTTTTGTTTTACCGTATCGGGAAGTCTCAACCATAGAGCCTGAGCCTGGGTGTTCATTACTTCATCAATAATTTTCTTGGACACCCGCTTGAGTTCAGGAGCCATTTCCACCACCATCTGATCAGAATCAAGATATGCGAATTGATCTTCGATCTTCATTAGATTTCTGGTAATTAGGTCCACAGCCTTTCCTGCCATCACTCCGGCCTTTGAAGGAATAATACCTTGCCATCCCAGGTACGGCGGAATTCCAATAAATTCAAGGGGATAAAAAGTCATTCTAAGCGCCAGGATGTTGGTGGTCCAACCAATCAAGCCACTAATAATAGGGATAAGTCCATAAATCCAGTTTTCAATCAGGAATTCCATTTCGAGACACAAACTAATAATTATTTTCTTAATTTAGCCTGGATTTATGTAGGTCCGTATTATCTTTCTCACTAGCTGTTGATCAGTAATTTTATTAAATGTTATGGATGTGGTTCTAAGAATGCAGCTCAATGTCTTGATCCATCTGGCAATGGTGGATGGGGAAATTTCGAAAGAAGAGAAAAAGACGCTGGAAGGTATTGCCGCTAATCATGGCGTAAGCGCATTTCAGCTAGAGGAAATGATTCGGTACCCGAAACCGATCGAATCTTTGGGAGCATTAAGCAACGATGTCAAGTTCGATTACCTTTACAGTATTGTTCATCTGATGAATATTGATGAAGAGATTGATCAACGGGAGATACATTTTTGTCAGAATATGGCGCTCCGACTGGGTTATTACAAGGAAGTAATCGACGAACTTTGGTCCGAGATACTTGAGGACAAGCATCTTAAAAAGGACAGGGAAGCATTAAAGAAAAAAATCCAGAAATTTAACCCGTATATCTAAGCTTCAGACAGGTCATCCACCTGTGTCAGGCCTACTTTTCAAGTAGCATTTCTTCAAACTTGCTAAAAGTGTGTTCTGGGTTGATCCCGCAACTTAGATGGTAGTTTATATGTTCGACCAGATCATCAACCACTCCAGAGGCAAAATCCAGTTGATTGACCAACTGCTTACAAACAGTTTCTTCTCTTGGGTCGATTTCACCGTCAATCATCATCATCCAAACAAAGTCAAAAATCATTCTAAACCGCAAATAGTAGTTGTCGGGTATTACCACATGAGTCTGTTCAGGAGATTCCTTTATCTTCTGGAAATCCATATTGTTAATACCCATTTTTTCCGCAGTAAATAACAAGTACTCCTCTTCACGCTGATCCAGATGAGCATCTGCCAGGGCAATACAGAAAAGTTGTTTTAAATAGTTCTTTTTCTGATCCATTTGTTTCATCCACCTCACCAATAATATTGAACTCAAAAGTATTAAAACCAAGTAAGGCGAACCAGGGAAAATCAGCTTCTATATTCCATATGTAATAATTCCATTAAAATTGGATACCCGTTAATAATGGATGAAACACCTGCTAATAGCGCAGACCGATGTAAGGTTCCATGACAAAGATCACCAAACCAGCTACTCTGATAACAGTAGGCCTGCAGCCAGTTTGTTTTAAAACGAGAGTCTGCATTTAAAAGCCTTCACTTTTGGTCTACCATATGACCGCTTAACAGATTTTACCACATTATCAGTAATAATCTCAACCGAGTAATATATCTGTGTATTTACAATAGTTGGACTCATATTTTGTACATAACTTCGGGCATCAATAATTTAATAAAAAATTAAACTCGGTAAATATGTTTAGTAAAGGAGAAGCTCAAGGTATGGTAGAATCCAACACAATCATTGGAACGGGTACCTCAATTGAAGGCAATGTTGAATCTTCGGATAATGTGCGCGTGGAAGGTAAATTAAAAGGTACCATAAAGACTAAATCCAAGATTGTTTTGGGTGCATCTGGGGTGATTGAAGGAGATATATTTGCACGTAATGCGGAAATACAGGGTACCGTAAAAGGAAAACTGGAAGTAACCGAGTTGTTAATATTGGGTGAAGGTTGTAAAGTTCATGGAGACATTATTGCCCATAAACTGGAAATCCGGGATGGAGCCTCATTTAACGGTGATTGCTCTATGGGTGTCAAAACCAAAGAGATCAAGCTGGAGAGCGACAATGTGGAATCTCCAAGCTTGATGACTGCCAATTAAATATAAGTATCTAGCTGAGTATTTTTTTGATATATGCAGGTTGAAAATTCAAACAAATTTTCGGCCTGCAATTTTTTTGTCTTTTTGGCTGAATCAGACCATTAAGTTTCTACGAATTTGATTTATCTTTAAAACATTATACATAGGTCGTTTCATTAATGAGAGCAGAATTACAGGTAGATACGGACGCAATGACGCAATTTTTAAAGAATCTGTTGATCCGACAGATTGATCAACCTGCTCAAAATTGGCTTCTGGATAAATTAGAACTACTAAACCAGCAGCCCCAACCCAGGGACCTCTTTTTGATGTTCAGTGCTATACCTAGATTTATTGGAAAGAGCAATCTGGATGTAACCAATGAGGATAAAATTCGAGCAAGTGAATTAAGGAAGGGCTTCAGTTTAGAAAGTTGGACGGTACCGCAGACCGCGAGAGTACTTGCGCTTTGCAGTTTTCAATTTAAAGATGCCAACTCCTTCCTCCGGTTATTAGATCAAATATTTAGTATTGCTGAAGTTACAGAACTGGTAGCACTCTACAGTGCCCTGCCGCTACTACCTTATCCGGAAATGCTAACTACAAGAGCCTCAGAGGGAGTAAGGACCAACATGTCAGTAGTATTTGATTCAGTAGTGCTCAACAATCCATACCCTTATGAGTATTTGGACCAGCCTGCCTGGAATCAAATGGTGTTGAAAGCTCTTTTTATGGAAAGGCCGCTCTACAAAATTTACGGTCTTGCAGAACGTTCCAATAAACAATTGAGCAAAATGATAGCTAATTTCGCCCATGAAAGATGGGTGGCGGGGCGCTCAACATCACCGGAAATGTGGAGACCAATTGGTGACCAGGAAACGGAGGGTATTTACAAAGATCTTGAAAAGCTTGTAGCAATGGACCATCCAGATCAGCAGGCAGCCGCCATGCTGGCTGCCAAAGCATTAAACTCCAAGGAGGCCAAATCCTTCATGAATCATCATTCTTTGATCGCAGCTAATGTTTTAGAGCATAAAGTTACCTGGGATGACATTGGGAAACGTTGGTGGGAGCAACATAACTAAACAAAATTAAGATAATAAACATGTTTATAGATCCACATATACATATGACCTCACGTACCACTGACGATTACCAGGGTATGCAAGAAGCAGGGATTGTCGCTATTATTGAGCCGGCGTTCTGGCTTGGTCAGCCACGTACTTCCGCTGGTTCTTTCAAGGATTACTTTAGTAGCCTGGTGGGCTGGGAAAGATTTAGAGCCAGCCAGTTTGGCATTAAGCATTATTGTACCATTGGACTCAATTCCAAAGAGGCCAACAATGAGGCCCTGGCTGAAGAAGTAATGGAGCTCCTGCCCTTATTTGCTGCTAAAGAGGGTGTAGTGGGTATAGGTGAAATCGGGTTTGATGATCAAACTGACATTGAAGAAAAATATTTTAGACAACAACTTGAACTGGCGAAAGAGTTAAATCTTCCGGTGCAGGTGCACACTCCACATAGAGATAAAAAACGGGGAACAACTAAAAGCATGGACGTGATACAAGAACACGGCATTGACCCTGGGTTAGTGATCATAGATCACAACAATGAAGAGACCTTAAGGGAAGTACTTGACCGGGGGTATTGGTGTGCTTTTACTATTTATCCTTTTACTAAAATGGGCAATAAGCGAATGGTGGCAGTAGTTCAGAAGTTTGGAAGTGAAAGGATCATTGTTGACAGCTCTGCAGACTGGGGAATCAGCGATCCATTGGCGGTACCTAAAACTGCAGGACTTATGGCAAAAAGTGGAATAAAGGAAGAAGACATTAGGCTCACATGCTACCAGAATGCGCTTACCGCCTATGGACAAAGCGGTCAAATGAATGAAGTGACTGGTCTGATGAGTCAGTGGACCAGACTCAGCTTTTTGAAGGAAATTCTGTACTGAGGGGACAACGACCTGACACCGCATCTGACATCATAAGATAGCCTCATTGAACATGAGTAAATTCAGGGCATATCTTACGCTAATGCGCCTACCCAATCTACTCACTGCTTTAGCTGATATACTGGCAGGTTTTGCGGCATCTTTCGCCTTTCAACATACCGTTGGTAATGAAATTTTTGGATTCTTCCGACATGATTTGCCGTGGGACAAACTGGGGTTGATCGGGGTAGCGAGCATGTGTTTATATGCTGGAGGGGTGGTCCTTAATGATTTTTTTGATGCCGCCTTGGATAAATTAGAGCGGCCAGAACGCCCCATTCCTTCAGGACTGGTATCTCGCTTAAGAGCTGGCGTTATGGGGGGTACCCTGCTATTGCTAGGAGTTACATGGGCTTTTCTGTCCAGCCTAACCAGTGGTTGGATTGCCTTGGGCGTGGGTGCATTGGTACTCTCTTACAATATAATTGCTAAGAAAAATAATTTTTTCGGCCCACTGAATATGGGATTATGCCGGGGAGGCAATTTGTTGCTGGGTATAAGTATTTATCCTCAGCAAGTAGTTCCTCTGGGCTTCTTGGTAATCATCCCAATTATCTATATTTCAGCAATTACGCTGGTCAGTCGGGGCGAAGTACACGGAAGTAGCAGAACATCTTTTAATCTGGCTATGATAATGTACTTGCTAACCACGGCAATGGTACTTTCGTTAGCCGTTTTAAAACAGTTTGAGGTATTGAACAGTTTAATTTATTTGGTATTCCTTCTTTTGGCGGTGTTGCCACCTTTGTTCAGGGCAAGGAGCAGCAATGACCCTTTTAAAATCGGATTGGCGGTAAAAAATGGCGTATTGGGACTGATAATTTTAAATGCCGCCGTTGCTTCCGGATTTGCCGGCTGGTTTTTCGGCTTAATGTTATTAATATTGCTACCTTTTTCCATGTTATTGGCAAAAGTGTTTGCGGTTACCTAAGTGAAATCATGAAATCCCTGAAACAATCTTTTACCGTCTCATATCAGTATGAGGTATTGTTTACCCAGAGTCTTTTCAATACAGGTAATAATTCTCTGCTCAAAGTATTGGATGCTGAAAATGGACCTAAAAGAGTACTATTTGTGGTTGATCAGGGAGTAATTGATCATCATCCACAACTGCTACCAAATATAAAGCAATACACCAACCAACATTCCGACCAGATCGTTTGTGTGCAAACTCCTATGGTCATACCAGGTGGCGAGCAATGTAAAAATGACTACAGGCTGGTGGAGATGCTGATACAGACTATAAACGATCTGGGAATTGACCGGCACTCCTATGTAGCCGCTATTGGAGGTGGTTCGGTACTTGATGCGGTGGGTTTTGCTGCCGCTATCAGTCATCGGGGTATCCGGCTGATAAGGATTCCAACCACCGTGCTTTCACAGAACGACTCCGGTGTGGGAGTTAAGAATGGGGTGAATGCCTTTGGTAAAAAGAACTTCATTGGCAGTTTTGCGCCGCCGGTGGCGGTTATAAACGACAAAGAATTCCTACATACACTGGACATCAGGGACTGGAGATCAGGTATAGCTGAAGGTATCAAGGTAGGTTTGATAAAAGACGCTGCTTATTTCAAGTTTATTGAAGATAATGCCGAAAAACTGAATCACCGTGATATGGAGGTAATGGAGCATTTAATTTATAGATGCGCTGATCTGCATTTGCAACACATTGCCTCCGGCGACCCTTTCGAAATGGGGTCATCAAGGCCGTTGGATTTCGGCCACTGGTCCGCTCATAAATTAGAACAGCTGACTGGCTATGAGATCAGGCACGGAGAGGCTGTAGCGATGGGAATGGCCCTTGATTCCGTATACTCATGCCTGGAGAAAAAACTGTCAAAGTCTGATCTCAAGCGGCTGCTTGAATTGATGAAATTTTTGGGATTTGACCTGTATCACCCTGGATTGAGCAATCCTGAACTATTACAAGGCCTTCGAGATTTTCAGGAACACTTGGGGGGTCAATTGACTATTACGCTATTGGAAAGCATTGGTACTGGTGTGGAGGTCCATCGTATAGATTCAGAACTGGTATTGAAAAGCATTAAATTATTGGAGGACTATCAAAATAATAACGTCCTTGATTTATGAGATTGCCCTTAAATGGTCATTTAACCTACTGTACAAACATACATCCAGGCGAGACTTGGGTAGAGGTGTTCACATCACTTCAAGCCCATTTGCCAGCGGTAAAGCAACTGGTGTCACCTGATGGTGATATGGGTATCGGTTTGCGGCTGTCCAACCAGGCTAGCATTGAGCTTACACAGCTGGGAATCGATCCTTTTTTGGAGTGGATGCAGGAGCAAGGGTTCTACCTGTTCACCATGAATGGTTTCCCATACGGCGGATTTCATAGAAAACTTGTTAAGGATCAGGTACACCAACCAGACTGGACTACCGATGAACGAGTGAAATACACCAATAGGTTGTTTGATCTTTTAGCTCAAATGCTCCCAGAAGATATGGATGGTGGTATTAGCACCTCCCCACTCTCTTACAAACCCTGGTGGAAAGGGGAGCAATATGATGAGGTTTTCAGGGCTGCTACTAAAAATTTATTAAAAATTGTAGTACAGTTGCATCGCTATCATCAGGACCAGGGCATTACGCTTCATTTAGATATAGAACCAGAGCCTGATGGGCTTATTGAAAACTCGCTGGAAACAATTCGGTATTTTGATGACTGGCTAATACCGGTAGGTAAAAAATACCTTATCGGTCAATTCGACATTACCAGGGATGAAGCAGAGGAGATCATAAGAAGACATGTAACGGTCTGCTATGATGTTTGTCATTTTGCTGTGGCCTATGAGTCACCGGCTGAAGCAATGTCCCGTTTTTTGGAAGCAGGGATTGGCATAGGGAAAATCCAGATCAGTTCAGCACTTAAATGTGATTTTACCGACCATCGGCAATCTCGTCAAGTTTATTCAAAGACATTTGAGTCACTCGATGAACCGACTTATTTACATCAGGTGGTGGCCCGTGATTCTGGAAATAATTTACATCAATATCCGGATCTGCCTCAGGCATTGGAGTACATTAACCGCCCGGAAACGACTGAATGGCGCACACATTTTCATGTACCGGTATTTATTGAGTCCTATGGCCTGCTGCAATCAACACAAGCTGATATAAGGGAAGTGCTACAATTATGGAGCAATTCACCTATGACCAGTCACTTGGAGGTAGAAACCTACACCTGGGAGGTGCTTCCTGAAGAATTACAAATTGAAATCAATACATCCATTGCCAGGGAATTGATTTGGGTAATTGAGCAACTGAAATAGTGGTTATGCAAAGGACAGTTGTCATTGATGCAGTGGGTCTTAGTGACCGGGTAATTGGAGCTCACACACCTTTTCTTCAAAAGTGGTCACAGCAAGTGCCTAAAAACCATATCAAGCCCCTGGTACCTGCCGTTACCTGTTCCATGCAGACTACTTTCCTTACCGGTCAACAACCCAGAACACACGGAATAGTTGGAAATGGGTGGTACTTTAAAGACGAATGTGAGATAAAGTTTTGGCGACAATCAAATAAATTGGTGGAAGCGCCTAAGATCTGGGAAGCAGCCCGGGAATTGGACCCGGAGTTTACCTGTGCCAACCTATTTTGGTGGTACAATATGTATTCCAGTACTGACTATTCGGTTACTCCACGGCCTAACTACTTGGCAGATGGCCGGAAGATCCCTGACGTATACAGCAATCCCCCGAAGCTACGTGACCAGCTACAACAGCGCTTTGGTCAGTTCCCCCTGTTCGATTTTTGGGGTCCAAAAACTACCATCCGGGCCAGTCAGTGGATTGCCAATGCGGCCATAAACATTGAAGAAGAGCATCAACCTACACTTTCTTTGGTGTATCTTCCTCATCTGGATTATTGCTTGCAAAAGTTTGGACATGACCCAGACAAGATTGGCTCAGACTTGAAAGAGATAGACCAACTAATTGAAAAACTGGTGGTCTTCTATGAGGGTCGAGGTGTACGGGTAGTTTTGCTTTCAGAATACGGCATTACCGAAGTATCCCATCCAATATCTTTAAATAGGGTGTTGAGGGAAAACGGTTGGCTACAGGTACGGGAAGAACGTGGACTGGAGTTACTGGATGCCGGTGCCAGCAAGGCCTTTGCGGTGGCTGATCATCAGGTGGCTCATGTTTATGTTAAGAATTCTCAAGACATTTCTTCAGTCAGATCTACTTTAGAGAGAATAGAAGGAGTAGCCGATGTATGGGGAGCTAAGGAAAAGAGCATTAATCAAATGGACCATCACCGGAGTGGTGACCTGTTGGTTTTGGCCCGACCAGACAGTTGGTTTACCTATTACTACTGGCTTGATGACGCCAAGGCCCCGGATTTTGCCCGTACTGTGGACATACACCGGAAGCCGGGTTACGATCCCGTAGAAATGTTTGCCGACCCACAAATCAAGTGGCTAATGGCTAAAGTAGGATGGAAGCTTTTGAAGAAAAAACTGGGATTCAGGGTGCTGATGGATATCATACCGCTGGACCCTTCTTTGATCAAAGGGTCACATGGGATTGTGCCAAAAGACTCAGTTGACTGGCCGGTATTATTTTCCAGTGGTTTGTCTCCTGGTGCCACCCTGAACGCTACCGGAGTGTACCAGGTGATTTGGAATCAACTCACGAATTAGCAGTCTGCTTGAGCTTGATAACCAATAAATGCCATCCCATGGCTAATCCGCCAATAAGTAATCCGAGAGATTCACGGGCTTCCTCAATCGCCGGTGTATAACCATTTTCCAGGGTTAATCCTTCATAGTGGTCAGGCCAAAGCATTACAGCTCCCGCTATAAATGCTATTAGTGCTATCCACAGTACTGGTCGGCGAACTTTTTCAAGAAATACCAACATTGACAATAAAGCAGCGGCTCCATAGATTAATATCCAAATCATAGCATCCGGATCATTGAATTGGAAAACAGCAAACAATGTGAAGAGTAGGGTCCAAAATATCGCACCAATCTTTTTCATAAGAATGAATATTTAAGGTCCATATTACGCATTATCCTTTACAGGCCAAATTATTTAGCTGCAGGATTTTAGTTTGAATTGAGTTTCGTTATATTATTTATTCATTTAAAATAATCCTCTGGTCATGAGATTCCATTTATTAGTCATGGTGACAATATTTTTCGCTGCCTGTCAACCGGGTTCTTCGGCACAGGAAAATGATCCACTGCCAACAGGCGAGACGGTAGTATTTACCAACGTGAACGTAATCACAATGGAGAGTGAAACGCCATTGATGGGACAAACTGTGGTCATTGAGAATGATATAATTTTCAATATTGCCCCGGAAGGAAAGTATCCTGAAGGAGCACAACTAATAGATGGCAGTGGCAAATATTTAATTCCGGGATTGGCTGAGATGCATGCCCATATCCCCCAACAGAGTGAGGAGCTCATCCAGGAAACCTTGTTTTTATATCTTGCAGCTGGAGTAACTACCATTCGGGGAATGCTGGGACATCCCAGACATCTGGAGTTACGAACCCAGGTAGCCGAGGGTTCAATATTGGGACCCCACATCTATACTTCGGGACCATCAATTAATGGTAACACCGCACCAGATACTGAAACTGCAGCCCAAATGGTAAGAGAACACAAAGACGCTGGTTATGATTTCTTGAAGTTACATCCGGGATTAAAAAGGGAAGTGTTTGATGTAATAGTGAGTACCGCCAAGGAGGTTGGAATCCCCTATGCCGGACACGTTTCAAGAGATGTAGGAATTCTTCATGCTTTGGACTCGGACTATGCCAGCATCGATCACATTGATGGTTATGTGGAGGGCTTGGTCCCTCCTGATAAAGGAGTTGACCCTGAAGAAAATGGATTTTTTGGGATAAACTTCACAGACCTGGCAGATGAAGACCTATTGCCTGCCCTCATTCAGACCACCATTGACCACCATGTTTGGGTGGTGCCTACACAGTGCCTGGCAGAAAGGTGGGCAGGTCCCTCGTCAACCTTGGTTCTGTTGTCCGATAAGGAAATGGCATACATGTCAAAGGAAACCCTGGGACGGTGGGAAGAAAGCAAGAATCAGATGCAGGCAAATGCTACCTATGATCCAAACAGGGCCCAACGTTTCGTTGACCTCCGAAGGCGGATTATCAAGGCAATGTATGATAGCGGTGTAGGTGTTTTACTGGGGTCAGATGCTCCACAGGTATTTAATGTACCCGGGTTTTCTATTCAGCATGAAATTGAAATGTATGTGGCCGCCGGATTGACTGCTTATGAGGCGTTATTGACGGGAACTGTAAACCCTGCCAAATACTTTGGGAGAGAAAATGACCGGGGGTTGATAAAGGAAGGATATCAGGCTGACCTGGTGTTGGTGGACGGAAATCCGCTTACTGATATTTCAAATTTGGGGAAAAGATCAGGAATAATGATCCGTGGCAGGTGGATGTCTCAGGACTATATTGAACAAAGACTGGCAGCAATCGCTGAAAAGTATGGGAATTAGATTCCTAGCCACCAATTGATACCCGGCGGAAATCTTTAACCGTTAATCCTTGCTTCACCGTTTCGAGGTACTTGGAAACTGTCAAAGAATTGTCTTTGACAAACGTCTGATTCAACAAAGTATTCTCTTTAAAAAATTTGTTCAGTTTGCCAGAGGCAATCTTGTCAATGATATTTTCAGGCTTGCCTTCGGCAATGGCTTGCTCCCTACCAATAATCATCTCTCTTTCTACTACCGTAGTGTCTACCTGATCCTTGTCAACAGCTACTGGGTTCATGGCAGCAATCTGCATGGCAACATCTCTTCCTGCGATGTCCACATCGGAACCATTACTTCCGTCCAGAGCAACCAACACTCCTAGTTTATTGCCTGCATGTATATAGGTAACTACTTTATCGGCCGCCAATCTTTCGTAGGCGCTGATTTCGATTTTCTCCCCAATCTTGCCTATTAGATCTATAACTTTTGCACCTATGGTCAAGTCTCCTGAGGGCAGAGCCATCAATTCATCAATACTGCCGGGGTTTTGAGAGACTGCTTGCGCTAATATTTCAACACCCAGAGCTTTGAAATTCTCGTTTTTTGCCACAAAATCCGTTTCACAATTCAGGGCGATCAAAACCCCTTCGTGGCCATTTGCATCAGTTTTTACAAAAACAGAGCCTTCAGAGGTCTTACGATCTGCACGTGAAGCAGATACTTTTTGCCCTTTCTTTCTTAACAGGTCAATGGCAACTTCAAAATCGCCATTTGCCTCGGTAAGCGCTTTTTTACAATCCATCATACCGGCACCGGTCATCTTCCTTAGCTTGTTAACATCTTGGGCGGTAATACTCATTATTTTATGATTCCTATTTAGACTCTTCTTTTACTTTTTCAGCAGCGGGTGCTTGCTCAATGGCATTTTTTCATCGAGCTTTTTCTTATTCTCTTCTTCTTGTTTTAGGCGGGCTGCTTCTTTCTCCTTTAAGCGTTCGTTCAAACCTTGCTCAACAGCAGCACCAATTGCTTTGGTGATAATAGCAATAGATTTAAATGCATCGTCATTGCCGGGAATAGGAAAATCTACTAGTTCCGGGTTTGAGTTGGTATCAACCATTGCGAACACTGGAATATTGAGCTTCAAGGCCTCTTTAACAGCTATGTGTTCTCTTTTGATATCTATAATGAACAAAGCCGCTGGTAATCGTGTTAGGTCAGCTATTCCTCCCAATACTTTGTGAAGTTTGGTTTTTTCGCGGTCAACCATTAGCCGCTCTCTTTTTGCCAGATTCTTGAAGCTATCCTCTTTCATCTTCTTATCCATACCTGACATCTTCTTCAGGGATCGCCGGATAGTGGCGAAGTTGGTCAACATACCTCCCAACCATCGCTCGGTCACATAAGGCATGTTAAGTCTTTTCGCTTCATCTGACACAATCTCTTTTGCTTGCTTCTTGGTAGCTACAAAGAGAATTTTTCGCCCTGTCCTTACTATCTGACTCAGTGCTTTTGAAGCTTCGTTAAGAGAAGTGAGCGTCTTATTTAAATCGATCACATGGATCCCATTGCGCTCCATGAAAATAAAGGGAGCCATACGAGGGTCCCACTTACGGGTCAAGTGTCCAAAATGGACACCAGCCTCTAAAAGATCGTTGTATTCTAATTTTGCCATTCAAAAACTTGTTTTGAGCTATCTATCGTTTACTGAATTGGAAAGCTCTTCTTGCTTTTCTTTTTCCGTATTTCTTTCTTTCAACCATTCTTGGGTCCCTGGTGAGAAAACCTTCCTGTTTTAAGATCGGCCGGAATTCACTATTTATTTTACACAAAGCCCTGGAAATGGCCAATCTAATGGCCTCTGCCTGACCCGTGGATCCACCACCTAGAACATTTACTTTGATGTCGTATTTATTGTCGACATCTGTGGATACCAGAGGTTGTTTGATAATGGTTTGTAAAATAGGCGAAGGGAAATAATGAGCCATCTCCCTGTCATTTACCTCGATTCGTCCTTTCCCTGGTTTTACATAGATCCGGGCCACGGAGGTTTTTCTTCTACCTATGGTGTTGATCAATTCCATTTATTGTATTATAAGTTAATAGTCTTTGGTTGCTGTGCCTCATGAGGATGTTCAGTACCCTCATATATATATAAATTGTGAAACAAGGCCCGTCCCAGTCGATTCTTGGGCAACATTCCCCTAACGGCTTTCTCGATGACCTTGGTTGAAGATTTAGCCATTAGCTGTTTAAGAGTGGTGGTTTTTTGCCCTCCAGGATACCCTGAATGACTTATATAAACCTTATCATCCCACTTTTTGCCAGTTAATTTGATCTTGTCAGAGTTGATTACAATCACATTGTCCCCGCAATCTACATGTGGAGTAAAATTAGGCTTATGTTTTCCTCTAATGCGTTTGGCAACTTCACTGCACATACGCCCCAAAACCTGCCCCTCCGCATCTACTACTACCCATTGTTTGTCGACATTCGCCTTGTTCGCGGATAATGTCTTATAACTTAAAGTGTCCACTGCTTGTCATTTAACTTTAAAATGCCTTCAAAAAGGGTCACAAAGATAGACGCTTATAATTTGAAATGCAATAGTTGCCTCTTTAGTTTTCAAGCAGATTTAGCCTCCTTGATTGGTGGTTCTGTATTTGTTCAGTTGTTTCATAGTTACTTTAATATCTTTTGGATATTCTGCTTCAAATATTTCTGATTTATTCTCCGAGATTTGAAACTTAAGGCTCTGGGCGTGAAGGGCTGGCCGAGCTATGAGAGCATGTTCTATAGTGTCTTTTTTTAAATTATAGTGTCTTTTTAGGCTTGACAAAAAAAGTTCATGTCCACCATAGCTATGGTCTCCGACAATAGGGGCACCCAATGCAGACAGATGCACCCTTATCTGATGTGTTCTTCCGGTCGTGGGCTTACATTGCACCAGTGTATGCATTCTAAATTGTTCAAGGGTGTTAACTGTAGTCTCTGAATCTTTTCCTGACATATGAGAGACCCGCACATGTCCGCGTCGACCCAGGTGTAACGGCAGGCTGACAGTTTCATTATTGAATTGATGCTGGCCCTCAACTATAGCATGATAGACTTTTTCCACTGATCTATTCTGAAATTGCATGGACAGAGACCGATAGGCCTTTTGATGTTTGGAAAATACTAGTACTCCAGAGGTGTCCTTGTCCAGCCTGTGGCACACCTGTGCTTCATCATGGTAATGGCGTGCCTGATCCAGTAGGCAAATCTCAAGGTTCCGGTCCGAAAGGGTTGAGATCCCCGGCCATTTATTGATAATCAGATAGTTATCGTCTTCGTGTATTATGGAATTTGTAAATTTGGCTATATTCAATGATTCAACGGTCTGTTTTAGGCAATTCAAAGTAAAAATCCGAACCCTTGTCAGGAGTGCTTTTTACCTGTATTTGGCTGTCATGCTGCTCCAGTATATGCTTTACAATGGCCAAACCAAGTCCGGTTCCTCCTTGGGTGGCAGATTTTTTTCTGCTTTTCTCAACCCGGTAAAATCTTTGAAATATCCGGTCAAGATGCTCTGATGGAATTCCCCGGCCATTGTCCTTTACATGGATCATAACATGGTCACGGGTTGGTATAAAATCAATAATAACTTTGCCCTTTTCTCCAGTGTAATTAATGCCATTTACCACTAGATTTCTCAGTACTTGATGAATCCGGTGATAGTCGGCATTGACGGTCATGTCCTTATAAACACCGCTGCCGAACCCTAGTTTCACATCTCTTTTTTTAGCTCTATCTTCCAACTGTTCAAATACATCTTGTGCCAGTTCGTAAATGCTTATTGATTGGATATCCATACTGATCTGACCCGTTTCCAGTCTTGAAAGTGTAAGCAGGTCCTGAACCAGCACATCCAACCTGTCCATACTTTTAGCGGCTTTCTTTAAAAACCTTAATCGAACCTGAGAGTCTTCAATGGCACCATCCAAAAGAGTATGTATAAATCCTTGAGCAGCAAATATCGGAGTTTTAAGTTCATGGCTGATGTCTGCAAGGAACTCATTCCGATAGCTGGCCATGCTCTTTAATTGTTCAATTTCCATCTGGGGTGACTCCAACAGCTTCCGGATTCCTTTGAAGAGCAAAATCTCCAAAACACTCCAGGAGATCAGATAAGAGGCTGTAAAAGACACTCCAGTAACATACCAGAGATTGGTGTTGGACACGTCCATAACGAAATATGCTGCCAAAAAGGCCAACATTGCCATCAGAACAGAAATTGACAGCGATATGGTATGGGAGTTAAAGCTCATTCCGATAAATTGTGAGATTTCCAAATCTAAATTTGATTGAATTTGTAACCTACTCCCTTGATTGTGCTGATATAAGATTCACCTATTTTTTCCCGCACTTTTCTGATGTGGACATCAACAGTACGGGCCAGAACATAAACATCTGTTCCCCATACATTATTCAGTAGTTCTTCCCGGTTAAAAACTTTGTTTGGGTTTTGTGCAAGGAAGTATAACAACTCGAATTCTTTTTTGGGAAGTGTAATCTCATTGCCATTTTTTTTCGCCAAATAACTCGATTTATCAATAATCAAATCACCTATGTGAATTACAGGTTTGATATTCTTTTTCTGGTCAACCTTTTTGAACAAGGCTTTTATTCTACTTAGTAGCGCCCTGGGTTTGATCGGTTTGGAAATATAATCATCAGCTCCTGCTTCAAACGCTGCAATTTCCGAATATTCTTCGGACCGGGCTGTCAAGAAAATAATATGGGCATCGACCAATTTTGGATTCAGGCGCAACAAACGACAGGTTTCTACTCCATCCTGACCTGGCATCATAATGTCCAGCAGCACCACATCGGGAATGAACCTATTGGCAACTTCAACCGCGGTAAATCCGTTGCTACAGGTTTTGATTTGGTACCCTTCTTTCTCCAGGTTATACTTAAGAAGTTCCAGAATATCCTTATCATCGTCGACAACCAGGATGTTGTAGTTATTGTTAGGCATGCTATTCTCAATTTCCTAAATATACCTCATTCCAATAAGGGAATTCCATTTCTAGCGCCGGCAATGGTTTTTATGTCAATCTCTATTGCTCCAATAAACATGCTGGCCTTTATTTTAAGCGGTATTTTATTGGCATCATCGGACATCCATACTTTAATGGCATCTTCGCCACTAAACAGTCCGTTTTTTGGCAAAATAGGCTGTAAAACCAGAGTCTTGAACTTGCCAATCTTAGTGCGAAGTGTAGCTTTCCCCAGGTATCGAATTCTTAGATCGTAGCCCTCCTCATCGAAGAAAGCATTAACGGTGAATATTTCGCCCTCCCTGATTTTGGAAAAATCCATGGTTCGTAAGTAATAGTAGCCGCTGACCATGTCCTGAACGTTTTTGGAAATACTAGTCATTGTGGGTTCCAGCGGCTCCTTGGTTTTTTTGTCAAGAAGAGTGGTAATGGCTTCCATTTTCTCGTGGTCGAAGTCGACATATTCATATTTACGGTATCTGCCTTCTTCAAGAATACGGTAAGATCCATGGGGAATAATGGCCGCGGTATCTAAGTAAGTGCCCCAGTTGTCATTGATTCGGGTGATTAAATCGAATATACCCACAGACTTTCCATAAATATCAACCTTGTAACAGGGACGGTTATTGCGATATACCAGGTTTTCACTAATTTCCATGGTAGCAGTAGCAGCATTCAAGAGGCCATAATGAATTCGGTATTCTAATCTCTCTCCAAAATCAAAGCTGTGGTTTTCTATCTTCCTATAACTAGCTTGCTCATTAAAGGCCATTAATAGAATAAATGCTAATAAAAGGAAATACCACTTCATAACAACATTTTGACTTTGTCGGCTATAAGCTTGGAAACACTTGCTTAAAGTATTGAAAATATTGCTTTAAATCTCCTTTAAATGTATCCTTAAGCTCTCTTTCAAATAAAGTAAAATCAGCCCTGTACCTTAAATACGACATAAAAAAAGCATTATTCACCTTGCTCTTTTCCAAATACCATAGGTACCGGTGCTTTTCATACATATCTAATGTATCGGCGGTTGCAGTAATTTCAACAATTAGCTGCCTCTTTGAGCTGTAACGCAAATTTTGGGCCAATGTTTCTTCCTGAGCAGTGTACAATTCATCTAATCGATCTGCACCACGTAGCATGTGATTGGCAAACTTTCTTCGGTCCGATTGAGATCGTTCATACTCTATGCTTTCGGATGAATTGGACCCATATTTGTATTCCAGGAACTTGCGAGCGCCCAGGTCTCCAAAAAAGGATGCCAAATTTTCGTTAAATTCCACACTGTCCTTCACAAATACATTGCCATGGGTGAGCTCATGGATAATGGTATTGGCCAATTCTCCCGGGCTGTCTTTAAGCATGTTAGACATTACAGGATCTTTAAACCATCCAAGTGTTGACCAGCCACCAGCTACTCTTAAGTTGGTGTCCCAATCCTCTCGTTCAAGTTTCCGTTCCTCGTCTTCTGCTTTTGACAATACAAAAAACCCCTTATAAGGTACCCGGCCCAAAACAGGAAAGTACCACTCTTTCGGTTCCAATAAAAAAGGCTTAGCACCGGTGACTACCCATAGAGTAGGCTTCCCTTTCTGATCAAAATAAGAAGTGTAGTTATCGGTCACTTCGAATCCAAGAGAATCGAAAGAAAATTGTTTGATTTCCTGAATAAGGTTTAGCTTGTACTTTATGGAATCTGCAATCAGTGGATCCTTAAGAATGTCGGCTATCTCTCGAGCATTTAATATTACCTTCAGCTGACCTCTGGCCTGTGAGATTCCGTAAAAGATCAGTTGATGCTGCCACAATAGTACCAATACAATGATTGCCAGGGCTGTCTTTAGTACGGTTTTTAACATATACAATAACAAATCAAAATCGCTGCAATATACACCAACAACGGTATATTCAGGCACCAAAATCATATGGTCCCCAGCTAGAAATTCTATGGCTTATTATTTTATTTGTGATCCCCTGATTTGAAACCCAAGTTTGTTAAATTTACGCATTCATAGTACCTTACATTTCCCTTATTTTTTAAACCTAATATCAAATAATATGAGTGTAACAAATGAAAAACTTAAGGCCCTCCAATTAACCATCGAGAAACTGGAAAAAACCTATGGAAAAGGGACGGTAATGAGATTAAGCGATGAGCGAGTTCAAGATATCCCGGCAATTTCTACGGGATCATTGGGATTAGATATTGCCTTGGGCGTAGGTGGGATTCCCCGTGGCCGGGTATCGGAAATTTATGGTCCTGAATCGTCTGGGAAAACTACTTTGAGCATGCATTGTATTGCTGAGGCTCAAAGAAATGGTGGACTTGCGGCGTTCATAGACGCCGAACACGCGTTTGATAAGACATATGCGGAGAATCTGGGAATTGATACAGAAAACTTGTTAATTTCTCAGCCTGATGATGGAGAGCAGGCTTTAGAAATAACTGAGCATTTGATTCGTTCCGGAGCTATTGACCTCATCGTCATTGACTCAGTAGCAGCACTGGTGCCACGGAGTGAATTGGAAGGAGAAATGGGTGACAGTAAAATGGGCTTACAGGCCCGCTTGATGTCACAGGCGATGCGGAAGCTCACTGGAGTGATCAGTAAAACAGGATGTGCTTGTATTTTTATTAATCAGTTGCGCGAGAAAATTGGGGTAATGTTTGGTAACCCTGAAACCACTACTGGCGGAAATGCTTTGAAGTTCTATGCCTCCGTACGACTGGATATCAGGCGAATCGGCCAGATCAAAGAAAGTCCAGATCAAATATTGGGCAATCGTACCCGTGTCAAAGTAGTAAAGAACAAAGTTGCTCCTCCTTTTAAGGTGGTGGAGTTCGACATCATGTATGGACAGGGTATTTCTAAAGTTGGTGAGATACTGGACCTGGGAGTTGAGCTCGAAATTGTCAACAAATCCGGTTCTTGGTTCTCTTACGAAGGAAATAAACTAGGCCAAGGTCGAGATGCGGTAAAACAACTGCTATCGGATAATCCTGAACTGTCCGAGGAAATTGAGGGCAAAATCAGGGCCAAAGTGAGTGGTAAGATGGATCAAGATCTTAAGGAAGAGGAAGCAGTGGCTACAGAATAAGACTTACTGGGTTCTTATTGCCAGTACCGGATCCATACGTGCCGCCAAAGCTGCAGGTATGATACCACTAATGGTGCCCACGATAGCAGCAATTAACAATCCCAGAACAATATTTTCCATGCTCATTATTATCTGGAAACTCCCCAGTGGGATGAAGGTGGTAAGATAAACCAGAAATAACCCCGCAAGCCCCCCGAATATGCTTAAGAAAATTGATTCAAAAAGAAATTGACAAAGCACAAAGTAATTCTTAGCGCCTAATGATTTTTGGATGCCAATAATATTGGTCCGTTCCTTTACCGACACGAACATTATATTGGCAATTCCGAAACCTCCCACCAACATGGCAAAAAGCCCTATTAAAAACCCAATAAATGACACCTGTTCGAACAAAATTCCTAACTGATCAGCCACCATTTCCGATCGGTTCAGAGCAAAATTTGATTCATCACGGGGTCTTAACCCTCTTTTTCTTCTCATTAAGCCGGTCAATTCACCTTCCAATCTTTTGAGCTTTACGTCGTCTTCCCGTCCTTTAACTGCCACAGTTGATTCCACTCCCCACATTCTTCGGGTGGCATACATTTTCCTGAAGCTTTTGTAGGGAATAAAACAAGCATCGTCACTGCTGGGTGTGCCAATAAAATTCTCACCCTGCCCTTTTAGTACACCCACTACCATAAATTTTAGCCCTTTTATTTTCATGCTGCGACCTGCAGCAGCAGTATTTTGAAACAAGGCCTCCGCAACATTGGATCCGATAAGCACTACATTTCTGCCAGATTCCACTTCCTGAACAGTGAAATATCGCCCTTGTGAAATGGGCATATCATAAACCTCACTATGGCCATGGGTGATGCCACTTAGGTTGACACCACTGATGCTATTACTACCCATTCTAACTGTAAGTCCGCCCTTGTCAGCAAAGATGCTAATCCCGATTCCTTCATTCATGTTAGCCTGGATAAAATGAAACTCATCGTAGCTGGCTTGAGGCCGTTGCATGTATTTCCACCACGGATAGTCATCGTCTCCAAAAGCCCATGGCCACTTTTGCACATACATAACATTGGCTCCTAAAAAGCTGAAGCTGTCTTTTAGGCTTTTCTCTAGTGAGTCAACCAATGTCAGTACTCCAATGATGCTAAAAATTCCCACAGTTACCCCCAACAAGGATAAAATCGTCCGTAATAAGTTCATTTTCAGCGCCGACCACGCAAATCTGACACTCTCAAATAGGAGTCTGACAGTGATCACTTGATAGTTGGTTTTTCCGGACCAAAAGGCTCCTTGAGTTTATGAAATCCTTGGGATATCCGGTCTTCAATTTGTAGAGAATAAAATAGCGAAATTATTTGTTGATTGGACACAACTGTAAATTAAAACATTATGGAATCAATAGTAATATTTATGCTCACAATTCATTAGATTTGCGAACTTTTACAACCGCACAAAAGTCCGACCAAAATAATTCATGAAGTTATCTGCTTTTAAGTTTGACCTCCCCGAAAAGTATATTGCCTTGCATCCCGCAGAAAACCGGGATGAATCCCGCTTGATGGTTATTAATAAAAAAGATCAAACCATTGAACATAAGATCTTTAAGGATGTAGTAGAGTACTTCGATGACGGCGATGTAATGGTAATGAATAATACCAAGGTGTTTCCAGCCCGGCTTTACGGGAATAAAGAAAAGACCGGTGCCGAAATAGAAGTTTTTCTTTTAAGGGAACTGAATAAGGAAATGCATCTGTGGGATGTTCTGGTAGATCCCGCCAGAAAGATTAGAGTGGGGAATAAACTTTACTTTGGTGAAGGGGATCTGGTGGCCGAAGTTATTGACAATACTACCTCCAGGGGACGCACCATTCGTTTTTTAGTTGAGATGAGTGACGAGGAGTTTTATAATACTATTGATAATTTGGGTGAAACTCCACTGCCAAAGCACATCCAAAGAATGGCGGAACCAGAAGATCGGGAAAGATTCCAAACCTTATATGCTGAGCATATAGGAGCAGTAGCTGCACCTTCTGCAGGACTCCATTTCACCAAACAAGTGATGAAACGGTTGGAAATCAAAGGAGTGGTTATGACCCCTATTACCCTGCATATTGGACTGGGAACTTTTAGGCCGGTAGATGTTGAAGATCTTACCAAACATAAAACGGATTCGGAAAACTATATAGTGGGCGAAGAAACTGTCACCCTGGTAAATAATGCAATGGCCAGTAAAAATAAAGTCTGCGCAGTGGGGACTACTGCAATGCGAACACTTGAGACCTCCGTATCCGCCGGAGGGTTATTAAAGATGAATGAAGGCTGGACAGACAAGTTCATATTCCCTCCCTTCGAGTTTAAGATTTGCAATGCCATGATTACCAATTTTCATTTACCGGAATCAACATTGCTGATGATGGCCTGTGCATTTGGCGGGTATGATTTGATCATGGAAGCCTATAAGGTGGCCAAAAAGGAAAAATATCGATTTTTCAGCTATGGCGATGCCATGCTAATTATCTAAGCATATTGTCACTCATGACCTCCACTACTAAATACGCCATTATCTTGGCTGGAGGTGAGGGGCTTCGTATGGGGTCAAAAACTCCCAAACAATTTTTGGAGATGAACGGACGCCCAATTCTGATGCATACCATAGAGTCTTTTCATCATTACTCAGAAGAGATACAATTAATTCTGGTGTTACCACAATCTCATTTGAAAACCTGGTCAGAACTTTGTGACCGATACCAGTTTGATAGTCCCGTAACCATACAGCCAGGTGGGGCTACCCGATTCCAATCAGTAAAGAAAGGACTTCAAATTATCAGCGGGAATGGATTGGTGGCCATTCATGACGGTGTAAGGCCTTTGGTTGATTCCCGGATGATACAGGAATCCTACGAAATTGCGGATAAGCATAATTCAGCAATTGCTGCCATTCCCATAAAAAGCTCCATCAGAGAAATACTCCCCCATGGCTCAAAAGCATTGGATCGTACCAACTATTGCATCATCCAGACTCCGCAAACATTTAAGGTTGATCTTATCAAAGATGCTTATAAAATTGAGGAAAAAGAGATTTATACCGATGATGCCAGCGTCTGGGAGGCTGTCGGCAATCAGGTTACATTGTTTGAGGGCATAGAAATAAACCTCAAAATAACCAGCGCTCAGGATCTTATAATCGCAGAAATGCTTATGAAGCTAATATGAACTTTATAAATCCTAGTAAGAGCGATGAATTTATCTAGTACTCATCTTCATTAAAAAAGAAGTCTTCTTTTGTTGGATAGTCGGGCCAGATTTCTTCGATGCTCTCATAAGGTTGCCCGTCATCTTCTAATTCCTGTAAGTTCTCCACTACCTCTAACGGAGTCCCTGTTCGAATAGAGTAATCTATCAATTCATCCTTGGTTGCAGGCCAGGGAGCGTCTTCGAGATATGAAGCCAGTTCTAATGTCCAATACATGCTCTTAACAATTTGATTTTAACCAATGAGTTACAGCCAAATTTTTGCGCAAAAATATAATATATACCAAGAAAACAAATACAATTGTGCTTTTTCTTGAAAACAAATTTTCACAGGCATTAATATTCCCATTTTTCTGGGACTTTCATTCCGGAATTAAAAATGGCATTCCACTTCCTGATTTTATAACCATTATACGTTAATTTATGACGTGTGTTTGAAATTTCTTACCATTATCATAAGCAATCACCTAGGCGCATGTCGTCTTCTCCATATTGAATCACTAAAATGCTTATAATCAGTAGTATAAGATCTGTTTAGCCTTTTCAATCTTGCCAGATCAGGTTGACCCGCATCGACCCAGCAGGTATACCAAAAATCACCTACAGCGCTGATTGCGGCACGAAATCTACGCTCAACTTGATTGTCCAGGGCTAGATGATATGATTTAGAGAAATCTTTGCTATATACTTTCACTAACTGGCTCAAACGAACCTCATAAGTGTATTTTCTATCGTTGGGGAAGGTATTGGTTAAATTACGTTCATAATACAATACGCTATCTACCGCACGGTGAGATTCCATTATTATTTCCCAAATGGTTTTGTTCCATTGGCCCTGATAAGTGGCTTGTCCTACCCACAGATCGAATTCATCAAAGAACAATTCCGGTATCCTGGTTTCCCAAAACCCGTGGATCCCATGTTGCCCGGTAAACTGACCATTATAGTTTGAGGTAGTATGTAGTGGTACATGTGCATCTGCAATGTAATGCCCTGCATCAGAGGAAATCCTCAATATCTTTTTGATGCTTCCTTCCTTAAAAGCCTCGGTAAGCTGGAATTTTACTATCGCCAAGTGCCATGGTAAAATTCCATGTGATTCAATACTGTCTTTGGGATAACTACGGATTAGATCTTCCCAGTATCTGGGAAGATCTAATCCGTAATAATCCAAATCAATATAGTGCCTGGCCCCTTCCTGAGGCACTGCATAGCGGCGGCGGTCTGCCTTTACCGCCTCCTCTGAAATAAAGTGCATGTAGTGCTTATAAAATATAATCATGGGCGGTGGAAGAGTAAAAATCGCCTGTCGATTGATTAACTTATGGGGATTAAAACCCCACAATTCATGATTATTCTCCATTGAAATAAATTCGAAACTTATGATCAGATAAATAATTGGAAACATGTTAATTAGAAATTGGAAAATAGCAATTGCGAATTGTACATAAATTAACTGTCCATAATTTCAATTTCATGTTTTGCTGGTAATTATTTTAGTACTACATTTGCAGTCCCAAACATTAAAAAATATGGCAAATCATAAGTCAGCTTTAAAGCGCATACGGTCTAGTGAAACTAAAAGACTCAGGAATCGCTATCAAGCAAAGACTACACGTACTTATATAAAGCGGCTACGCAATACTACCGATAAAAAAGAAGCGGAAACACTGTTGAAAACCGTTACGTCTATGCTGGATAAATTGGCTAAAAGGAAAATTATACATAAGAACAACGCGGCTAACGGTAAATCAAAATTGACAAAGTTTGTCAACCAGCTTTAAAAGTTAATTTTAACAAACAGCGACCTTACTTATTTACTTTAGTAAGGTTTTTTTTCGACACCCCCTTGTAGTAGATTGGTTGAAAAAACCAACTTTGAAATTCCTGAAAGTACCTATTTCACAATGGGCAGCAGCTGACCGACCCAGAGAAAAACTTATAAAAACCGGTGCGGGCAACTTATCGGATACTGAGTTAATTGCCACTCTCATAGGATCAGGATCCGACAAGTACAATGCAGTTGATTTAGCCAGGCAAATTCTGTTGTCGGTTGATCAAAACCTAGAAGAACTTGGCGCATTGGAATATCAGGACCTCATTCAGTTTCCTGGAATTGGTGATGCCAAAGCGGTGGTGGTGCTGAGCGCCATCGAACTTGGGAGAAGGAGAAGCGGTTACGCTCCACCCACAAGATTCAAGATCGGTGGATCGCAGCATATCTATAAACTAATGCAACCCAAATTATTGGATAAAAAAATGGAGGTATTTTGGGTAGTGTACCTCAATAGGGCCCATTTGGTGATAAAAACCCAACAAATCAGTCAAGGTGGAGTATCAGGCACTCTTGTAGACCCGAAATTGATATTTAAACATGCCTTAAATCAACTGGCGAGCGCAATTGTACTGGTTCATAATCACCCCTCTGGACAACTCAATCCCAGCGAAGCTGATATCAGGTTGACCAAAAAATTAGTGGCTGCAGGAAAGTTAATGGAAATTCCAGTGATAGATCATTTGATTTTCACTAATTCAGGGTATTTTAGTTTTGCTGATGAAGGATTAATATAAAAATGGGCTCAAAGAAAACCCTTAAATATTTTGGTGGTGTAGTAGTTGCGATTATTCTCTTGTATTCTTTTTTACCAGGAGAAAAATTGCCCTATGAAGAAACAGTGTTCGAACACCGGGATGAAATACTGGACTTTATGAAAAACAATGACGAGTCTCCCCTGTCAGACTCGATAAAGTCTAGTTTTGAAGGGTTCGATTATTTTGAACCTGATCCTTTATTCAAAGTAAAGGCTTCACTGGTACGCATTTCGGAAAATTCCAATTTAAAAATGGTTACCAATGACGGACAGGTAAGGGAATACACAAAATATGCCTATGCGATCTTCAATCTTTCCGGGCAACAGCGTCAGCTAACATTACTACAGGCTGACCTTGAGGAAAGTGATGGAACCCTCTTTCTCCCTTTTGGAGATCTCACCAATGGAGAGACTACTTATGGGGGAGGGCGGTATCTTGACCTACAGCTCACTAGCAAAAATACCATAACCATAGATTTCAACCTGGCATACAACCCCTACTGTGCCTATAGTGCTGATTATAGCTGCCCACTTCCACCGTCAGAAAATCGGTTATCAGTGGCCATAAATGCTGGAGAAATGAATTTCAAATAACCTAGTGTTAAGTTAAGCATACTTCTTTAAAAAATACTTGCGTAACTATGGCTATGCGCATATTTTTTGCATCGCCTGGGACAAAAATACCAGCGACTTATACGACACAGTACACTGAACTTAACACTAGAAATGTTTAATTTTACACGCTTGAAATTCACCTGATTAACATCTATGAAAATATCTGCTAACTGGTTGAGAGAATTCATCGAAATCAATGAGCCTATTCAAGAGGTCGCTGAATTATTGACTATGTCTGGCCTGGAAGTAGAAGGCCTTACACAATTTGAGGAGGTTACGGGAGGATTATCGGGATTACTGATTGGAATTGTAAAGGATTGTCAAAAACACCCTGAAGCTGACAGATTAAGTATTACATCTGTTGATGTGGGTGATCATAACCCATTGTCAATTGTTTGTGGCGCACCAAATGTGGCAGTAGGTCAAAAAGTGGTAGTGGCCCCTGTTGGAAGCACCATTTACCCGGTAAAAGGGGATCCAATCAAAATTAAGTCAACTAAAATACGACGTGTTGTTTCAGAAGGGATGATCTGTGCTGAAGATGAAATTGGCTTAGGTACGGATCACCAGGGTATAATGGTTTTGGACACCGACCTGAAGCCCGGCACTCCGGCAAATCAATACTTTAAGACCTCTACAGACCAGGTAATTGAGATTGGGCTCACCCCAAATAGGTCGGATGCAATTTCACATATAGGTGTAGCCCGGGACTTGAGGGCCCTTTTAAATCGACCTTTAAAGTGGCCACAATTAAAAACTCCAGAACCAGACGACCCTAATGCTGACGTGGCAGTCCGTGTTGAAAATAAGGAGGCCTGCCCTCGCTATTCCGGGTTAAGTTTCCGGAACATAAAGGTTGCCAGTTCACCCACATGGCTTCAAAATAAATTAAGAGCCATTGGGCAAACTCCTATAAATAACATCGTGGATATAACAAATTATGTTATGCAGGAAATGGGACAGCCCATGCACGCATTCGATGCAGATGCCATTGCCGGAAATGAAATCGTAGTAAAGACGTTACCGGAAGGCACTACCTTTGTGACCCTGGATGAAAAGGATCGAAAATTAAATGGATACGATCTCACGATCTGTGATGGAGAAGAAAATGGCTTGTGTATTGCCGGTGTATTTGGGGGTATACATTCAGGGGTAACCAATCAGACAACCCGAATATTTTTAGAAAGCGCTTGCTTTAGTGCCGACTATGTTCGTAAGACGGCGCAGTATCATGGTTTAAAAACCGATGCTTCTTTCCGTTTTGAAAGAGGCACCGATCCAAATCTGACCATAAAAGCCTTGAAAAGAGCAGCGTCATTGATAAAGGAAATTACTGGTGGGACCATTCATGGGGATATTGTAGACATTTACCCGGAAGTTATCAAGCCCCGGGAGGTGCAGATTAGCTTTTTCCACATAGACCGGCTGATCGGGCAGTCCATACCTAAAAGTGAGATCATGCGGATCTTGAGAAACCTGGACTTTGAGATAAAAGAGGAGGACCAGTCCGGATTTATTGCAATGGTTCCAACCTATCGAACGGATGTCACCCGTGAAGCTGATGTTATTGAGGAAATTTTAAGGATTTACGGATATAATAACATTGAAATTTCTGAGCAGTACAGGTCGGATTATCTGGCGGATTTTCCTCCGATAGATCAGGACCGTACCAGGTTTGGACTGTCAAAGATGTTGGCGGCTCAAGGATTTTATGAGATTTATACCAATTCACTTACCAAACAAGATTATACGGCAAGTAATCCTGAGTTCGATCCGGAACTGAATGTGAAAATATTGAATAAGTTAAGTGAAGACCTGGGGGTGCTGAGGCAAACCTTGCTGTTCACCGGACTGGAGTCAGTAGCTCATAATATTAATCATCGACAAAATAATTTAAAGTTATTTGAATTTGGTAAAACCTACAAATTAGCCTCAACGGAGCAAAAAGGATTAAATAAGTACCAAGAAAGCCAATACTTGGCCTTATTTATGACCGGAAACAACCAGGAAGACAGTTGGATGGACCCTGCAAGGGCCCTGGAATTTCATGATCTTTCATCAGTAATTCACAAAATTTTGGCTAAATTCAATTTAAGTGCTTATAATAGCAGGGTGATACAAAATGGTATTTTAGAATATGGATTAAGTATCACAATTTCGGATAAATCTCTCGCCCGTTTTGGAAAACTGACTCCAAAGGTATGTGCTCATGCGGATATTAAGCAATCGGTGTTTTACGCTGAAATAGACTGGGAGTTATTGGTAAAGCAACCTAAGGATGACATCGTATTTAATGAAGTATCCAGGTATCCGGAAGTACGAAGGGATTTATCGTTAGTACTGGACAAGCACGTTACTTTTAGTGAAATAGAGAAACTTGCTCTTACAACTGAACGTCAACTATTACGAAGAATAAATGTATTTGATGTCTATGAAGGAGAAAAGATCGGTGAAGATAAAAAAGCATATGCTATGAGCTTTATATTACAAGACAAGAATAAAACCTTAACCGATAAAATAATTGACAAGTGCATGTCCCGGCTGATGCAAACTTTCGAGCAAAATCTGGGCGCCTTTATCAGAACGTAATTATGGAAAAAGATCAACTAATCAAAGAGCTTACTTTACTGGAAAGGAAGATCAAATTGTTCATGAATGAACATCAAACTGTACAAGAGCAACTACGGATTTTAAAGGTGGAAAACAGCAACTTGAAGACCACTTTAGCAAGAAAAGAGCAGCAAATTGACGACTTTCAAAATCAAAATAAAATTAGTACTATTGTAGATAACATTGCTACAGGAGGTGAAGATGCCGCTGAGCTCAAACAATACGTAAACGAATATATAAGGGAAATAGACAAGTGCATTGCTCAATTGAGTGCATAAGATTATAGCTACATGGACGAACTTTCAGTCAAAATCAAAATAGCCGACCGGGAATACCCCATGAAGGTGAGCCTGGATGACGAAGCCCAGGTTAGACAGGCAGGAAAGTTGATCAATGATAAAATTAAAACTTATCATGACCAGTTTGGTATAGATGACAAACAAGATTTGTTGGCCATGGTCGCGTTTGATTGTCTTATGGAGCAAATGTTGTCAAGCGTCCCCGATAACAATATTGATGAAAGTGTAGTTAATAAAGTAAATTATCTTAATCATATCCTTTCGGAAATAAATTAGACATCCGATCATACACTTCAATTAGTTGACAGTTCGTCGCTCATTACCTGTGCAATGGAATGTAGTTTAACCTAATTCTACAAAGAATATGGAGCCTTCATTTATATTGCTACTGGTTGCCGTTGCCGGTTTAATTATTGGTCTTGTTCTCGCAAAGTTTTTATTCCGTAAGAATATAAAACGTCTGGAAGAGGAGTCTGGTCGTAAAGCTCATATGATTCTGGAAGAGGCCAAGATTAAGGCTGAAAACCTAAAAAAGGAGAAGATATTTCAAGCTAAAGAGCGGTATTTAAAGCTGAAAAGCGAATTCGAAACAGAAGCCAATCGCAAGAAAAATCAGCTGATCAGCAATGAGAGGAAATTAAAGCAGTGGGAGCAAAGCCAGTCAAAAGTAAACGAACAACTCAAACAAAAAGAAGCTGAACTGGACAGCCTCAAGGAAACACTCCAGGCCCAGATTTCAATAACAGAGAAGAAACAACTCGACCTCGACCAACTACATGCACAGCAAGTAAGTCAATTGGAGAAAGTGGCCCACATTACAGCAGATGAAGCACGCAGTCAACTGGTGGAAACACTAAAAGAAGAAGCCCAAACCGAGGCCTCATCGCTTATCAAAGACATTATTGACGAAGCCAAGCTGTCAGCTGCTAAGCAGGCGAAAAAAGTTGTGATTGAGACCATTCAACGTACTGCTACCGAACATGCTATAGAAAATTGTGTCTCGGTGTTTAACATCGAAAGTGACGATATCAAGGGTAAGATAATTGGCCGTGAAGGAAGAAATATTCGCACATTGGAATCTTCTACGGGTGTTGAGATCATTGTTGATGACACTCCGGAGGCCATTATTATTTCAGGGTTTGATCCCGTTCGAAGAGAAGTGGCAAGACTCTCACTTCATAGACTTGTTACCGATGGTCGCATACATCCAGCGAGAATTGAAGAAGTGGTCAATAAGACCAGAAAGAACATGGAAGAAGAGATTGTAGAGCTAGGAGAACGAGCAGTCATTGATCTAGGGGTACATGGTTTGCATCCTGAGCTGATAAAATTGGTTGGAAGAATGCGATTCAGGTCCAGCTATGGACAGAATCTCCTGCAACATTCCAAAGAAGTTGCAAGATTGGCAGCAACAATGGCTTCTGAACTTGGACTAAATTCCAAACTTGCCAAGCGGGCGGGTCTTTTGCATGATATTGGCAAGGTGTGGCCGGAGGAACCAGAACTTCCTCATGCTATATTGGGTATGGATCTGGCGAAAAAGTATAAAGAGAATCCGGAGGTGTGCAATGCCATTGGCGCGCATCACGACGAAATTGAGATGACTTCACTAATTTCACCCATTGTCCAAACTTGTGATGCTATCTCAGGTTCACGTCCGGGTGCCCGACGGGAAATCATGGAATCTTACCTCAAACGTTTAAAAGAACTGGAGGGCCTGGCATTGGAATTTGAAGGTGTAAACAAGGTCTATGCTATGCAAGCAGGTAGGGAGTTACGGGTGATGGTAGATGCAGATAACGTCACTGATCAGCGAGCAGGAATGCTTAGCTACGAGATCAGTCAGAAGATTGAGAAGGACATGCAATATCCCGGACAAATTAAGGTAACGGTAATTCGCGAAATGCGGGTAGTAAATTATGCTAAATAACCCTTCCCTTTGGGAAATTAGAAATTAAGGATTAACAATTAAAAATTATGGTTGCCATAAGAAATTAATAATTATTGATTCTTAATCTTTAGTTGTGCAAAGCACTGGCCATAGTCTCTCCGATATCAGCTGGAGATTCAACCACCAGAATTCCACATTTCCTCATGATCTTCATTTTTGCTGCAGCCGTATCATCAGCACCGCCAATAATGGCTCCCGCATGACCCATTCTTCGTCCCGGAGGGGCTGTTTGACCGGCGATGAACCCTACTACCGGTTTTGTTCCGTTCTCTTTGATCCAATAAGCTGCATCTGACTCCATACTTCCCCCAATTTCCCCAATCATTATTATACCTTCAGTTTCCGGGTCCTCCATAAGCAACTTGACCGCTTCTTTGGTAGTAGTTCCAATAACCGGATCACCACCAATTCCAATACAGGTGGATTGGCCAAGACCCGCTTTAGTGATTTGGTCTACCGCTTCGTAGGTAAGAGTACCTGACCTTGAAACAATACCTATGGTTCCCTTTTTGTGGATGAAACCAGGCATGATGCCAACTTTGGCTTCCTCCGGAGTAATGATTCCCGGGCAATTTGGTCCTACCAAAGTGACGTCCCTATATTTGATATAATCTTTGGCCTTTATCATATCCCTGGTTGGAATACCTTCGGTAATGGCAACAATCACTTTGATTCCAGCATCGGCGGCCTCCATGATGGCATCGGCTGCAAAAGCGGGTGGAACAAAGATGATAGAAACATCCGCGCCTGTTTGTGTAACCGCTTCAGCTACGGTATTAAACACGGGTTTATCCAAATGTGACATGCCGCCTTTTCCAGGGGTAACTCCCCCAACTACATTGGTACCGTAGTCGATCATTTGTTGGGCGTGAAAGGTTCCTTCCGAACCGGTAAAGCCCTGCACGATTATTTTCGAGTTTTTATTTACGAGAACGCTCACAGTTGATTTTAAATTTTCACAAAAATAGCACAAATGGGGGCATAACCAAAGAGATTGACCTTAAGCATTTGGTAACTTTTGTATAATTATTAAGGAAAAATTAGAATCATATTTTTTATACATAAAAATATTATGTATAATTGTCTTATGTATAAAAATGATTGGCTGAAAGGCTCTTTAAGGACCATAATATTAAAATTGTTGTCAGAACGCCCCAGAATGTATGGCTATGAAATAACTCGAATTGTGGAAGAGCGCTCTGGTAACAGCATTAGAATTACTGAAGGGGCCTTATATCCAGCATTGCATAAGCTCGAATCGCATGGTTATCTGATTGCGGAAAAGGTGAAAATAGGTAATAGAGTTCGCAAATATTATTCGCTAACTCCCAATGGACAGGAGGAGGCTCAGAATAACATTGAAGAATATTTTAGCTTTGTTCGCACTATGCTCTTGTTACTTTCAAATAAGACACCAGTTGTTACCTGACTTTTTGAGTCAACTGTGGTTTTTTGTAGGTCTGGATGGAACGACTAACAGTTGGTTGCGTGTTATAAGATTACGTTAAACAGTTTTGGTGATTACAACCTATGAAAACAGCACATAGTTCAACAAATAACTATATCAGAATTCGATCTGGAAATCGCTCCTTAATATCCTTTTTAAAAACCGGTAGAACTGAAGATGGTATCGTAACTGTGGGAAAGATCCTGGAGCGTTTAAAGGTTTTGATGGATCAGGGTAAAAACCCTATTTCCAGATAGCTTTATCTGCTAAAGAAGCGCTATGCGCATAAGGTACATATCAGCAGTTATGTACAAATACTGATAATCATTGCCAAATGCACAATTGGAGGTAGCTTGACCAGTGAGAATGGTGCCCAGGTGAATTCCTTTGGCACTAAGTATCCAAACCCCTCCCGGCCCGGTGGCAAAAATGACTCCGGATGGATGCACTTTTAATCCATCGGGAAGTCCTTTAGATTTTCCTACCTGTTCTGTAGCATCATATAGCACACGGCCTTTATCCAACCTGCCATCTTCCTGAATACTATATTCCATCCAAATTGCCCGTTCCGGGTCAGAGTTGGCTACATAAAGCTTACGCTCATCAATTGATAGGGCAATACCATTAGGACGGGTCATCTGATCAGTAAGCAGGTGAAGATTATTTTGTACATCCAATTTGTAAACTCCTTGAAAATCCAGTTCTTTCAAGGGATCCTCTATATTCTTTTCCAATCCATAAGGAGGGTCGGTAAAATACAAATCTCCACTACTACTATAAACTGCGTCATTGGGACTGTTTAGTTTCTTACCCTGAAAATTATCAACAATGGTAGTATAATCAGGCTCAGGATATCCCAATGGAGCATTCATTTCCGCCAATCTTCTATCACCATGCTGACACAATACAAGCTTGCCGCCAGGGCTCAAAAGCAGGCCATTGGAGCCTACTTCCCCCTCTCTTTCAACTTCACTGGTATATCCGGAGGGTTTTAGATAATCTTTTATCCCTCGTTCCTCATTCCATGAGTAAACGGCGTTCGGAGGAATATCTGAAAATATCAGCATTTTTTGTTCTTCCAACCACAATGGTCCCTCTGTCCAGTCAAACCCTTCAGCAAGTATTTCCAGTTCTGCATCAGTGCTTAGAATCTGATCCAAAGAAGGATGAATCCTTTCAATAGTAGTTTGCCTGGGTTCTGGATTTTCCCCGGTAGATTCTTTAGAATCATTTTGGTGTTGACAGGCAATAATGAACAAAAGACCGGTACAGAAATAGCTTAAACGTTTCATTGTCAATTTTTAATTACAATATAGGAATCTATATCTTTGATCTCAAATCGCCGATCTCTGATGATCTTGAGACGCATCCAACCGCACGTTTTACCATGTTAGCCATCCTTTGACTTTTCAGGGGGGACTAAAAAGTAAAAACTAACGTTACCAGTACCAGGCAATCAAACATTTTTATCTATGAGGGTATTATTTCAATTCATAATTTTTGCAGGTTTGCTAACAATTTCCTGCTCTGACGATTCTGATTTACCCATAGTTCGAGACCCGGATGGAGATAGTCTAAAAATTGTTGAAGCTTTCCCTTTGCTGGATTTTAACCGTCCGGTTGACCTGCAAAATAACGGTGGCGACAACTTGTTTTTAGTGGAGCAACGGGGCGTGATCAAAGTATTTCACAACGACCCATCGACAGAAAATGCTGAAATATTCCTCGACATTCAATCCATAGTTGATGACGGGGGTAATGAAAAAGGGCTTTTAGGTCTGTCCTTTCATTCAGATTTTTTACAGAATGGATATTTTTATGTCAATTACACCACATCCCTGGGTACTACCAGGATATCAAGATTCGAAGTTGATACTCAAAACCCCACTGTTGCCGATCCATCATCTGAATTGGTGCTGCTGGAATTTAGCCAACCTTTTGGCAATCACAATGGTGGACAACTGACATTTGGACCAGATGGGTACTTATACATTGCTGTCGGAGATGGAGGGTCTGGTGGTGACCCCCAAGGAAACGGCCAAAATACCAGTACATTACTGGGTAGTATATTACGAATTGACGTAGATAACCCTTCTGGGAATCTGTATTATGGGATTCCATCGGACAATCCCTTTGCAGGAAACCAATCTGGTGTCAGGGAGGAAATTTTTGCCTATGGCTTGCGGAACCCATGGCGCATGAGCTTTGATGTGGACACTGGCTTATTGTGGGCTGGCGATGTGGGTCAAAACGAATTTGAGGAAATTGATGTAATAGAAAATGGGGGCAATTATGGTTGGAATATTATGGAAGCGACTGATTGTTTCCAAAGCGCTAACTGCCAGCGATCAGGTCTAATTGAGCCAACTTACCATTACGGACATAATGACGGCAATGCATCCATTACCGGAGGTGTGGTGTACCGGGGCTCTATAGCCAGTCTGGTTGGATGGTATGTATATGCTGATTATGCTTCAGGAAGAATTTGGGCTTTAGAATCATCATCCACAGATCCAAATAATCAGTTGCTGCTTGATAGTGATCACAGAATCACCAGTTTTGGCACAGATCACCTACAGGAACTTTATTATTGTAGTCAAAATGGAAAAATCTATAAGTTTAGTATTGATTAGCTGACTACTGTTCTGGTCAAACTATGTATTCATAAGTTCCTCTATTGCTTCTGGCTCCAACGGGATGTTTTCCATAAGATCCGATATTCCATTATCCCGGATCACCACATTGTTTTCCAGGCGAATACCCAAACCCTCATCCGGAATATATATGCCTGGTTCCACTGTGAAAACCATCCCCGACTCAAATGGTCTGTAGATGTTGCCAACATCATGTACATTTAACCCCAAATGATGGGAAGTGCCATGCATAAAGTATTTTTTATAAGCAGGACGGGATGGGTGTTGGCTCTTAATATCAGTCCTGTCCAGTAACCCCAATCCAACCAATTCTGATTCCATTCGCAATCCTACCTCCTTGTGGTATTGCGGAATGGTATTCCCGGGAGTAAGCATATCCATTGCTTCCCGCATAACCCTAAGTACCGCATGGTACACTGCTCTTTGTCGCTTGGTGAATTTGCCATTGACTGGAATAGACCTGGTCATATCGGCGCTATATCCAGCGTAACTGGCTCCAACATCCATTAATATGACCTCTCCTTCCAGGCATGCCTTGTTATTTTCTACATAGTGCAGTACACATGCGCTGGCACCGCTGGCAATTATGGGTTCATAACCAAAACCGTCCGATCGGTTTCTTATAAATTCATGAAGATATTCAGCTTCGATCTCATATTCAGCTACTCCGGGCTGGGTGAACTCTAATACTCTGCGGAATCCTTTCTCCGTTATACCACAGGCCCTGGCAATTTGTTCGATCTCGTGTTCAGACTTAATGGCCCTTAGCTCATGCATTAGTGGCGCCACCTTTCGGTAATTATGCAATGGATAATGTGTTTGACACCATTTAGTAAAACGCGCATTTCTGGTTTCTACTTCTACCACTGCCCTGATGTGTTCATTACTGTTCAAATACACCTCTTGGGCCTCAGCCATTAGCGTATTAATTGTCTGTTCAAAATCAGATATCCAAATAATGGTGTCGATTCCGGAGGCATCCCTGGCCTCATCTTTGGTATATTTGTGTCCCTCCCATATGGCGATAAGTTCATTGGTCTGTTTTAGGAAAAGGATTTCGCGCATTTTCTCGTCAGGAAAGTCTGGAAACATCACCAAGATAGATTCTTCCTGGTCTATACCTGTCAGATAATACAGATCCGCATCCTGGACGAAGGGCATAGTACCATCTGCACTGGTGGGCATACGGTCATTTGATTGGAAAATAGCCATGGATCCGGGAGCCAGGAGTTTTACCAGCCGCTCCCGGTTAGTGCTGAATAACTCTGATGTTATGGGTTGATACTTCATTCGTGGAATCTGATAGGATTTAAATATAGTAAAAACACCGCACACCCAATACCCAATGTCGAATTACCAATGTCGAATTACGAAATTGCGAAATGGTCTAGGGAAAATTGCAACCACCAACGTCTCCAGACAAATGGTAAATCAATTCGGTGTTCGATGTCGGTGTTCAACACCGGTCTCAATATCTATTTGGATCAAGTTTAAAATATTACCCCCATTTGACTAAATTCGCATCCCTAAATTATGCAAGATTACCAACTTCATGAATGGCCTAGTGGCCTGCGCCTTGTATACAAACAAGTACCTACCACCAGAATCGTGCATTGTGGTTTGATTCTGGATATTGGAAGCCGCGATGAATCGGAATCTCAGCAGGGAATTGCTCATTTCTGGGAGCATATGGCTTTTCGTGGTACCAAAAAGCGTAAGGCCTATCATATATTGAACGGCCTGGAAAGTGTAGGAGGTGAGTTAAACGCATATACTTCTAAGGAGAAGATTTGCTTCTATGCCTCGGTACTGGACCGTTACTATCAAAAAGCTGTAGAGCTTCTTTCAGATATTACATTTCACGCCACCTTTCCCCATAAACAGATTGAAAAGGAGCGAACGGTGATACTGGAAGAAATGGCCATGTACCAGGACTCACCGGATGACGCCATCCAGGACGATTTTGATCAGCTTATTTTCAAGGACCATCCTCTGGGTATGAACATTTTGGGTAATCGTCAAAGTGTATCGAAATTTCAGAAACATGACTTTCAGGAATTTATCGCAGCCAATTTACAAACCGATCGTGTAGTATTCTCATGTGTGGGCAGTCTTCCATTTAATAAAATAGTTAAAGTTGCAGATAAATATTTAAGTCATATAAGCGCCAATGGCAGTTCCCTGCGAAGGTCAAGTTTCAATGGATATTTTCCACAGAATAAAAAAATAAGTCGTGTAGTAACTCAAGCCCATTGTGTCCTTGGCCGAACAGCTTATCCCATCAAACATCCAGACCGCTTGCCATTTTTTGCTTTGGTCAACTTACTTGGCGGTCCGGGGATGAACTCAAGACTGAACCTGACTTTGCGGGAAAAACATGGCCTGGTTTATGCCATTGATGCACAATATAGCCCATATCAGGATACGGGTATGTTGGCCATTTTTTTTGGCACTGATCCAAAAATGGTAAACAGAAGCTTGAAGCTGGTGCGCAAAGAACTTTCTTTATTAAAGGACAAACCTTTGGGCACCCTCCAACTGCATAGGACCAAGGAACAGCTGGTTGGTCAGCTGGCCATGGCTGAGGAAAATAATATGAATCTTATGTTAATGATGGGGAAAAGCCTATTGGATTTGGATCATATCCGAAGCTTGGAAGATACCATCAAACAGGTCCGCAGCATAACTGCCAAGAAATTGCAAGACCTCGCTCAAGAAATGTTTGACCACAATCTCTTTAGCATATTGACTTTTCTACCGAAATAGTGCAATTTTACATAAGAACTGCAGTTAGAAAATTGAATCATTTTTAGCGGTTAAACTAAAGAGCATGGATTTTTTAAGTCCGGAGCTACAAAGGTATACTGAGAATCATACCAATCCGGAATCTCCTCTTTTGAAAAATTTGGACCGGGAGACCAATATTAAGGTATTGTATCCCAGGATGATTTCCGGCCATCTGCAGGGTCGTCTTCTCTCCATGTTATCGCATATGATCAATCCAAGACGTATTCTGGAAATTGGAACATTTACCGGGTATTCTGCCATTTGTTTGGCGGAAGGACTGGCTCCGGATGGAAAGATCATTACCATCGACAAAAACCAGTTACTGAAGGACATGGTTGAACAGTACTTTATTAAAGCCGGGATTAGTACCCAGGTAGAATTTATACTTGGGGACGCCATGAAGGTCATCCCCAAACTGGAGGGCAACTTCGATCTTGTTTTTCTGGATGCTGATAAGTGCAATTATTGCGCGTATTATGATCTTATATTTGATCGAGTTAAATCCGGAGGTTATATCCTGGCCGATAACGTTCTGTGGAGTGGAAAGGTATTATCCGAGAAACCTCAGAAATTGGATAAGGAGACCAGAGGTATCAAAGAATTCAACCAAAAGGTCCATGAAGACCCTAGAGTAGAAAATGTATTGATGCCAATTCGGGATGGCTTAATGATCATGAGAAAATTAGTATGAAAGCAATTTTGGTGTGGTTATGCCTTTTTATCGGGTCACAAGCTATTAGTGCGGATGTACCCACTGTGCCTAATACCATCCAGTTCGCCGGCCTGAACTTAAAGCTCACAGAAAAGGCCCGGAAAAAGATCCAGGCAGAAGTGAATGCGCTGACCAGAAATCCTAAGTATTTTCAAGTAAAAGTTGACCGTCTGCAAATATATTTTCCTATCATCGAACGAGTTTTTAGGGAAGAAGGACTACCTGAAGATTTTAAATATTTGGTGCTTCAGGAAAGTGCTTTGATTTCCGACGCTATTTCCTCTTCAAATGCTGTGGGATTTTGGCAATTCAAGAAAGAAGCGGCCTACGAGGTAGGATTGCGAATAGACAGAAATGTTGATGAAAGATTGAATATTGTATCGTCTTCACGGGGAGCTGCAAAGTATATTAAAAAGAACAATCGGGTTTTCTTTGACAATTGGATACATGCGCTACTGGCATATCAACAAGGTCCAGGTGGTGCCCAAAAACTTGTTAAGAAGAAATACCGGGGCAGTCGGTCCATGCCAATAGACAGCCATACACATTGGTATGTGATTAAATTTTTGGCACATAAAATTGCATTTGAGCAGGTGAAATCCGCAGATCCCAAGTTGTATTTGGTTGAGTACTATGAAGGACAGGGTAAAACCCTACAAGGAATTTCTGACCAAAAAAATATGGACAATGTACTGGTTCAGAAATATAACAAATGGCTTAAACGGGGGAAAGTACCCAACGATAAGCTCTATGCGGTGATATTGCCTTATGACCAAAGCCCTGTATTGCTGGCGTCTGCAGCAGATACCAAAAAAAACAAACGCTCAGCGCCAAGCGCCAAGCGCCAGGCCCCTAGTACCAGGCAATATCCGACCAATCCCGCCAAATACCCCGTGGTCCAGGACTATAGTAACCGCAACAAAGGAATTAAGATCAACCGCATTAAGGGAGTGCATCTGAAGCAAGATATGGATCTGGCGGCTTTGGAGAGAGCTACTGGAGTTAGTATTAAACGCTTACTCTATTACAACGATATATCGGGAAAGAAACAACCCAGTGCTGGTGAGTTATGGTACTTGAAGCCGAAACGCTCCCGGGCCCAGGAAGAATATCACCTGGTACTGGAAGGAGAGAACTTGTGGTCAGTGTCACAAAAGTACGGCATTAAACTGTCTCAACTCCGTAAGAAAAACCGGACATCCAAGCGGCAAGTCACAGTAAAGGTTGGACGAGTACTTTGGCTGCAGAATACCAGACCAGCTGGCGAGCCGGTGGCCTATCAACCTGTTGATGCACTCGTAGTTACCAATATCTCTGGGGCGAATACCTTACCTGATTCAAACCGGCAGCCAGAAAAAAAACAAGCCAATGAATTGGAATATTTTCCAAACCAGTCTGATAAACCAGCTGACAGGGAGCCAGTAATAGAACCACAACAGCATGAAGTTTTAAAATCAGTAAAGGAAAATGAGCCCGAAAAATTAACAAAACCACAGCAAAAGGTACATGTGGTTTATTCTGGTGAAACACTATACAGTATTTCCAAGATATATGGCATCAGTATAAGGGACCTTAAGATTTGGAATAATCTTATTAACTCAAGTGTTTTAAGTATAGGCCAGCAACTGTATGTTTCCGAGGTCAAACAGTTGCAGGATGATCCGACAACCCTATCAGAAGACGGTGACACCCAGTTTATGTTACATAAAGTAAAACCCGGTGAAACATTTTATCAGATTGCCAGGGATTATCATGCCACCATAAAACAGCTGATGGATTGGAACGAAAAAACGGATTTCAATCTCCAAATTGGAGAGGAGCTAAGGATTGGTAAATGACTTTCAAAAGTACGATTTTAATCATTTTATGTACTTTTACGAGATAATATTACCAGGCTAATAATTGTACTGAATTTGGTAATAACTCATCCCTTCAAATATCTTATCTTTGAGATATATTTGATCTAAATACCTGCTATCCCGTAAATAAATACAAGCCCAAAGAGAAAAAAAGAAATATAAATGGAAGAGCACCGGTTGGACTTAGTAATGTTGGTAGACGATAATGAAACTGATAATTTCATCAGCAAGAGGATTATTGAGATTACCGATTTTGCTCATGAGGTTGTTATAAAGAGTTCGGGGAAAAGTGCATTAGAATATATCGGTGCCAATCGCAATGATCCCGATAAGCTGCCTGACCTGATTTTCTTGGATATTAACATGCCCATTGTTGATGGGTTTGTGTTTCTGTATGAGTTTGAGAAGTTTGCGGAGTTGGTAAAGAACAAATGCAGGGTTATCATTCTCTCTAGTTCGGACAACAAACGAGACATTGATAAGATTGTAAACAATGATCATGTGATCAAATTTGTCACCAAGCCCCTCACCGAAATCGAGCTAAATGAGATCAGGGCCCTTGGAGTGAACAGCAAGGCCTCTTAGAGTTACGATTTCAGATTAGCGATTAGTGGCGATTAGCAATCTACGATCTTACTATTTGGCTAACCGTAAATAAATAGTAAATCAATACTGATCAACGGTCTGTACAACTCTGCGCCAACTAAAAACTCATAATTCAAAACTCAAAATTTATAAGTAATCCCTGCCAGAAAATACGATTGTAATTTGTTTTCAATGGTATCAAAAGTGGCATCTTCATTGCCCAATACATTAATCTCGTATTCAAGTGTTTCTTGTGGGTTTCCCCTAAGCCCGAATTCTAATCCAACACCAATTATTTTCCATAAATTGTAATTGAATACATTGGTCCAGGTCCAGTTTGACCGGTTTATATCTTTGTAGCTAAGGAATCCGGAAAAGTTTGACTTAATTGAAATGCCATTAGAAAACTCGCGTGAGTAGTCTGCTACGATTTTAGTCCCAAAAGTTGATTCGAAAATGGATTCCGAGTCAGCGAAAACCAGGTTGGCGTTGAACGGGTGTACTGTCACATAGAGCCCTTTGGCAGGATCCCAGGTGCCACCAACGCCTAGATCAAGGTACCCCGGGTTGTTAAAATTGCTTAAAATACTTGATCGGTACTCCATCAGTGCAGAAGCTGCAAAAGTCTTGGAAAGTTTCCTTCCGTATAATGAAGACACATTGAAAATATCGGTTGCCTGGCGGTACCCATCAGTATCGACCGGATCATCTTTATCGTCGAATTTTACCCAGGCTAGCTTCAGGGTACCTGAATTTCTCCAGAAATGTGTGGGATTGTCATAGTTGGCAAAAGCATTCGCCGTGATTCCTATGGCCCCTCCTTCAGAGTTCGGAGTTTCTTTTTGAAACCAATTGTTGAAGTTAGTAATATTTAAACCAATGGTACCAAACGCGCCTATATTCCAGCCAGGAAAAGCATCAATTTGACCTTGAAGGCCTTTGATCTCTCCCTCCAACCTGGACAGCGTATCTTTCTTTGCAGCCTGAACCGCCTGAAGTTCCTCTTTTGTTTGTGATTTTAAAATTAGCATTGAACCGCAAAACAGTAACCAAAGTAGTAGCGCTCTTTTCATTTAATGCAATCTTTAGAAATTTTCAGAATTAATTGTTGAATGTTGCTTTGATACCCACTAAAAGTCTGGATCGAGTCCCAGTTTCTCTTGTAATACCTTAAGCGTAGGATGTTTTTCCGCCAAATACTTGAATTTCTCTGCAGGAGTATATATAGAGGTTTGGATTCGTCCATTTCCAGTTCCGCTGCTAATTTCAAACCGTCATTTTGTAGTTTGTCTCTGAGAAAAGGCAGTAAGTCAGACTTCAGCTGGTCTACTGTGTCAATCTGCACACTGCTGTTGACTTTGATTTGAATAGTTAGTTCATCAACCATCACGGGGTCTTGACTCAGGATTAGAAATTGCTGTTGTTTTCCTTCTTTTCGCCTGTCTTCAGTAAACTCCTTCCAGTACCTGAGCAATTCCTTTTTCTCAAAAGCTTCTGCCCGTTTGGGTTTGGACACTTCAGGGCTACTTTGAGAGATCGAATCCACCGAAACCAGATTCTTTAGTGCTTTAATACTGGGAATTTTTGCTGTTTTATGGGGAGCGACCCTGGTCCCTCGACCCTGGTCCTTCGTCCCTCGTCCCTGGTCCTTCGTCCCTGGTCCTTCGTCCTTCGTCTCTGGTCCCTCATCCCTTGGCGCTTTTCGCTTAATGGGATCAGCAGTTACCTCGCTAACCTGAAAGGTTTTTTTTTAACTTGATCGGCTGCTAACTGCACTGCTGATGGAAGGTGTGCTAATTTCATCAGTGCAATTTCTACATGAAGTCTGGGGGTTTTGCTGCTTTTATAATTAAGGTCGCATTGATTGCAAATGTTCAGTGCAGTCAGCAGGAAAGACAGGCTGGTCTGTTGGCATTGTTCTAAATAGCGTTGTTTCACAGAGTCTGAAACTTCCATCAATTGAATAGTATCCGGGTCCTTGCAGACCAATAAGTTTCTTAAATGTTCACTGAGCCCATTAATAAAATTATGACTATCAAACCCTTTGCTGAGGATCTCCTCTAGGATTAGCAGGGTATCTGAGGTATTCTCCTGCAACAGATACTCAGTAATTCTGAAGTAGTAATCGTAGTCAAGCACATGCAGATTGTGCAGGGTAGCCTCCAAAGTCACTTTACTGTCGGCGGAAAAGGTCACGATCATATCGAAGAAAGATAATGCGTCGCGTAAAGCCCCATCGGCCTTTTGTGCGATCAGGTGCAGTGCCTCCGTTTCAGCCTCAATCTTTTCCTTTTTGGCAACAAACTTTAAATGATCTACTATGTCACTGATCCCGATACGGTTAAAGTCATAGATCTGACAACGGGATAATATGGTAGGTATCACCTTGTGCTTTTCGGTAGTGGCCAAAATGAAAATGGCATAAGCCGGGGGTTCTTCTAGTGTCTTCAGAAATGCATTGAAGGCCTGATTGGAGAGCATGTGCACCTCGTCAATGATATAGACCTTGAACTTACCATACTGAGGGGGATAGCGGACCTGGTCAATCAGATTGCGGATATCATCCACGGAGTTGTTGGAGGCAGCATCCAGTTCATAAATGTTCATGGACTGTGACAGCTCCTGAGATTGGTCAAACTCGTTGATGGTGTTAGCCAAGATACGGGCGCAGGTGGTTTTCCCTACACCCCGGGGACCACAAAACAACAGAGCCTGCGCCAGTTGATTCTTATCGATGGCATTTTGCAGGGTCTTGGTAATGTGGTCCTGACCCACCACACTATCAAAAGAAGAGGGGCGATACTTTCGGGCCGATACCACGAACTGTTTCATAGGCTAAAATTAACAATTAACAATTGACAAATAAGAATTAGGGTTAACAATTATGCATTAGAAATAATTAGAAATGAGAAATTATGAATTAGCATGGCGCCAGTGCCCAATAACTTCCTAACTCCTAACTTGTAATTCCTGATTATTAGGGGCAAATTTAGTATTCTAATTCTATGAGATCATGAGGAAGGTCCTCTTATTACTGGTTTTTGCAATTAGTTTGATTTCCTGTCAGGATGAACAGAAAATTAGCTTCAATAAACAGATCAGGCCTATCCTAAATGACAACTGCCTGGTTTGCCATGGTGGGGTAAGGCAACTGGGTGGGTTCAGTTTACTTTTTCCCGAAACAGCTTTTGGCGCTACAGAATCAGGAAAACTCGCTATTGTACCTGGAAGTCATAGTAAGAGCGAGTTATATAAAAGACTGATGCACCATGATCCGGAGGAGCGCATGCCGCAGGAAGCCCCACCCCTCAATCAACAGGAGATAGCACTTATTGCCCAATGGATTGACCAGGGAGCTCAATGGGAAGACCATTGGGCTTATGTAGCGCCTCAACTGGCGCCATTGCCGCAGCAGACTTCACCCTGGGTAAATAGCAATATCGATCTGTTTATTCTTCAGGAACTCACTAAAATGGAATTGGAGCCGGCAGACCAGGCGGATCCCGCTACCCTGGCCCGACGGGTTAGCCTTGATCTCACCGGGCTACCTCCAAAACCGGAGTTGCTACAAGAATTTCTTAAAGAATCCTCTCCTGAATCCTACGAGCGGTTGGTGGATTCATTATTAGCTTCCCCACACTATGGTGAAAAATGGGCAGCCATGTGGCTTGACCTGGCCCGTTACGCCGACTCCAATGGATACGAAGCGGATCGCCATCGTGATATTTGGCGTTACCGGGATTGGGTGATCCAGGCCTTTAACCATGATATGCCTTTCGATCAGTTCACCATCGAGCAACTGGCGGGGGATTTGTTACCCAACCCTACCCGGGAACAGTTAATAGCCACTGCCTATAACCGGAATACCATGAACAATAGTGAAGGAGGTACCATCGATGAAGAGTTTCGGGTAGCTTCCGTCCTGGATCGATTAAATACCACTTTTGAAGTATGGCAGTCTACCTCAATAGGTTGTGTTCAATGTCACAGCCATCCTTATGACCCTTTCAAACATGAGGAATATTATCAGCTGATGGCCTTCTTTAACAATACCCAGGATGCGGATCTGAATTCACTTACTCCTACTTTGCCCAGTTGGAAGCCCGAAGATGCCGACAAAATCAGAGAGATTATCGGCTTCATTCAACAGCTGGATGCTTCCCCTGCCATAAACCAAAGCGACCATTTGTCAGAACAGATCCACCAGGCCTTATTTCCAAAGTTGATACCGCAAAGGTGTGATGATTTCCAAAACGTGATACTTTACAACAATGGTGGTGTAAGCAATTTTGTCTATAACTACAGCGATGGACTGAACAAGAGATATTTTTTCCAGTTCAATGATATCCAATTGAATGGATTGGAGGCCATCCGTTATAATTTTGCCACCAAGGGGACTGATGCCAGGATAAAAGTTTATGCTGATAGTCTCGATGGCCCTATAATAAATCGGGTGGACTTTCCAATGACTTCTAAGCAGGGTCATAGAGAGCAGCAAGTTTTTACAGAAGAGGTATATCAGGTTACACCGAAGATAGGGACCCACCACCTGATTTTTGAGTTGATCAATACTACGGCAAAAGCCCCTGATGGGCTGGTAAACATAAAAGAAATAGAGTTGATCTATGAAGATGCCCTCAACCCACAACTGGAGGACTATCAAAATAAACTACAGGTGCTAAGACAAAAAGCCGACCTAACTCCGGTAATGAAAAATAAAATACCTGGATTTATCAGAACTTCGCAGGTATTTGATAGGGGAAACTGGCTGTCGCTCAGGGACACCGTACCTGCCAAACTACCTCAAACCCTGGAACCGGAATTAGGAGCAATCCGACCGGATCGCATGGCCTTTGCTAAATGGCTGGTAAGTAATGAGAATCCTCTAACCGCCCGGGTGATAGTAAACCGTCTTTGGGAACAGTTGTTTGGGACAGGCATAGTACTTACGGTAGAAGATTTTGGTACCCAGGCAGAAGCGGCTACCCATCCCCAGTTGCTGGATTATTTGGCGTTGCGGTTTATGAATGAA
>PVMK01189057.1_pt2 | contig 98247 bp, 96 predicted proteins | sample 1853481 | NCBI WGS metagenome assembly PVMK01 (sample SAMN08533507, study PRJNA380276) | Marine sediment metagenome, whole genome shotgun sequencing project.
GGCACGCCCACCGACAGATAACTGAACCGTGCGCGTCGCTTGTCCACGTTGCCTTCGGCGTCCAGATACATATCTCCACTGGCGCCTGCCGGGGCCATCTCCCGATAATCGATGGCCACCGTCTCTCCGGATTCGGCCATGTGCACCATCATGAATCCGCCACCGCCGATGTTTCCCGCCCGCGGCAGGGTGACTGCCAGCGCAAATCCCACCGCGACGGCCGCGTCCACGGCGTTGCCGCCTTCTTGAGGATATCGACGCCGATTCGTGTGGCCGTGGCCTCCTGGGTGGAGACCATGCCGTGGCCTGCGAACACCGGGTGAAAAATATCCCGGGCTGAGAGTATCGCCGTACTTTTGGCCGTATTTTTGGCCGCGTCCTTGGCGACGACGGGAAGGTTGCCGACTAACAGAAAAGCAACCAGAAGGCTGGCGGTCAGCGACGAAAAAGCGTGCTTCGGTGTCCAAGTGGTCGTTGGGATCATTATTGTCAACTCGACGGTCAGCGTTCGACCACCGAGGTTAGCGTAGGGGTGTTAGGATGTCACCGGCTTCGAGGACCAGGAATGTTTTCTATCTCTCCTTACGGTGAGTGGTCGTCTCCCATCACCACACGCACGTTGGTCGCCGGTAGCGTACGCCTGGGCGGCATCGCGCTGGACGGCGAGTGCGCTTACTGGTTGGAAGGTCGGCCGTCGGAGGGCGGGCGCAACGTGCTCGTTTGCCGGGACGGAGAAGGCGCCATCAGTGATGTGATACCGGCACCCTTCAATGTCCGTACCCGTGCCCATGAATACGGGGGCGGTGCATTTGTCGTGGACCACGGACGGTTGTGGTTCGCGAACTTCGACGACCAGCGCCTCTATCAGTGTGACGATGGCGCACCGCCCCGGCCGTTGACGGCGGCCGGACCCTGGCGCTACGCCGATATGATTCTGGACAGCCACCGTAAGCGGCTCATCTGCGTACGCGAGGAGCACGGCGAGGATGGCCGGGAACCGGTCAACACGCTGATCAGTGTCGCACTTCGCGACGGCGCCGTGGCGGTGCTCGCCGAGGGCCACGATTTCTACGCCAGCCCCTGCTTGAGCAGGGACGGCAAACGATTGGCCTGGATCACCTGGGACCATCCGGACATGCCCTGGGACGCCACCGAGCTGTGGTTGGCGGACCTGGCACCCGACGGCACGCCGGCGTCAACGGTACGGGTTGCTGGCGGTAAAGGCGAATCGGTGTTTCAGCCTGCTTTCAGGGACGATGGTGTGTTGTTTTTTGTCTCCGATCCCGACGGTTGGTGGAACCTGCACTGCCGCGACCAGGGTGGTATCCGATGTGTGCTTCCCATGCAGGCGGAATTCGGCAGACCCCAGTGGCAGTTCGGTATGTCCACCTACGGCTTCGACGCCCGCCAACGGATTGTCTGCTGTTATTCCCGGCAGGGCTTCTGGAAGCTTGCCCGGTTAACCGCGGAAGGCGGCGAATTGGAATCCATCGACACCGGGTTTACGGACATCCAGGCAATTGCCGTGGCCGGGGATCGGGCGATGGTCATCGGCGGCGCCGCTACACGCACGGCGGCGGTCGCTATCGTTGATACGAGCAGCGGCATCACCAGTGTGCTGCGCGAATCCGCGACTAGAGACTTTGATGAAAACCTGGTCTCGGTGCCGGAGGCCATCGAGTTCGCCAGCGGCGATGGCGAGCATGCGCACGCCTTTTACTATCCGCCGTGCAACCCGGACTATCGCGCTCCCGCCGAAGAGCGTCCACCGCTCATCGTCATCGGTCATGGCGGACCCACCGGCGCCACCTCGGCCACCCTGAGTCTGCCTCTTCAGTATTGGACCAGCCGCGGCTTCGCGGTGCTCGATGTGAATTATCGCGGCAGCACCGGCTTCGGCCGTGCTTATCGCGAGCTGTTGTCGGAGCGTTGGGGATTGGCGGATGTGGAAGATTGCATCAACGGCGCGCGCCATCTCGCGGACACCGGGCGGGTGGACGCCGGGCGGCTCGCCATCCGCGGCAGCAGCGCCGGCGGCTACACGACGCTGGCGGCGCTTACCTTTCACGAGGTTTTTTCCGCCGGCGCCAGCTACTACGGCATCAGCGATCTGGAGACCCTTGCTCGGGACACCCACAAGTTCGAATCCCGCTATCTGGATCGGCTTATCGGCGCCTACCCGGAGGAACGCGATCGCTACCTGGCACGCTCACCGATCCACGCCGTGGACCGCCTGTCCTGTCCCGTGATCTTTTTTCAGGGACTGGACGACGCGGTGGTGCCGCCGTCCCAGGCCGAGCGTATGGTGGAGGCGCTTCGCAGCAAAGGACTGCCGGTGGCTTACCTGGCATTCGAGGGTGAACAGCACGGTTTTCGCAAAGCCGAAACCATCGAGCGCACCTTACAGGCCGAGCTCTGCTTCTACGCTCGCGTGTTCGGATTCACCCCCGCCGAGGACTTGCCGGAGCTTGTCATCGACAACTTATAGGGGCATCCAGGCCGACCCGCGGTGGCGGGGCTCGACGAATTCCGGGTGCAGAATTTCCGTGAGGATCTGCAGAGACTCCACCAGCCGTGGGCCGGGCCGGTTGAAGAAGTGGTGGCCGTCGGTCAGGAATACCTGCCCTTTGGACACGGCCGTCAAAGCGCGCCACTGCGGGCGATCCGTCAGAGGGTGCATCTCGCTGCGGGTACGCTCCAGGCCGAAGCCGCACGCTGTAATGACAATCACGTCCGGATCGGCACGCTCGAGCTCGTCGGGGGTCATCCACGGTGAGTGCTCGCCGGCTTTGCCGATTAGATTTTGCCCGCCCGCCATTTCCACCAGGGTCGGCATCCAGTTTCCGGCAGCCATCAGCGGCTCGATCCATTCGATCAGCGCCACGCGGGGATTTCGTTCCAGTTGCGCCGTGCGCTCCTGGATCTCGCACATGCGTTGGCGGAGCGCCGCGGCGACGACTTCACCGTTGCCGCGATCTCCCAGCGCCGTTGCGACCCGGATGATGTCCGTCCACACGTCTTCCAGACGATTGGGATTCAGCGAGATGATCTCCCCCCGACCATCGAGCCATTTCTCGACTGCCTGCTCCACATCACGCTCGCTGACCGCGCAGACGTCGCACTGGGTCTGGGTAACGATGAAGTCGGGGGCGAGGGTACGCAAGGTGTCCTCATCGATCTCATAAACCGACAGGCCTTTGGAGACGATGGCTTTTACCGATTGATCGATCTCGTTGCTGCTGACATCGACGCGAATCCGTGGTCGCGAGCAAATGGGTAAGTCGGCCACCGATGGGGGATGATCGCATTCGTGGGAGCGGCCCACCAGCCGATCGCCATAGCCCAGCGCACAAACGATCTCGCTGGCGCTGGGAAGAAGAGACACGATGCGCATGCAACAAGTGTACCCGCCGCCACCATCGGGGACACTCCCCAATAGCTAAGTCGCACGTTCGCGCAGATACCGTAGCCCGGCTACGGCGCGGCTCCCGTACCAGGACGTCATTTCGCCGTCGATGAACTCGAAGGTCGTATGGGTATCACCGGTGAGCTGTCGAAACTCCTCCAGGTGGGTCGCTTTGAAGGGGAAGGGCTCGCTGCTGAACAGCACCATGTCGGTGTCGACGAGCAAGCGTGAGTCCGGGCGCACCTGGGGGTAACGGATCTCGGGGTCGTGGCAGACCGTCTGCCAGTTGGCCAGCGCAAGAGTCCGGGAGATGTAGGTGTCCCTGGAGATCGTCATCCAGGGATCCCGCCAGATGAGATACAGAACCCGGCGCGGGGGCAGCGCTGCGGCTGCGTCCACCAGCGCATCCCGGGCCTGTTGGAATTCTTCGCACAGGCGCCGGGCTGCGCGCTGCCTGCCGAAGACTCCGCCCAGGAGCCGGTAGAGAGCCAGGTTATCGTCGGGCGTCAGCGGGTGGGTGACGATGACGTGGGGCGTGAATTCTGCGATGGCCTCCACGTCCTGCTTCCGGTTCTCGTCGATATTGACGATTACGTGACTGGGGTGGAGCGCCCGCAGCTTGTCGATTCGCAGCTCCTTGGTGCCGCCGACCCGGGGCAGGCAGGAAACAGCCGCTTCGGGATGAACACAGAAGCTGGTGCGCCCCACCATCCGGCTCCCCAGCCCGAGATGAAACAACAGCTCGGTGATGCTCGGCACCAGCGAGACGATGCGCGCATGGTCGTCCGCCGGCGCATGGGCGACACCGAGCGCATCGGCGAGAGTATCGCCTGTCACCGCCGGTCGACCTCTAGCTCCAGGCCATCATCAGGCGATCACGAGCTGATTACGAGGCGCCATCCGGTCCCGTGTAGAACGCGGGCCAGCGCCGCTTCACCTCGGGACTGTCGCTGGCGTGGGCATGACAGGTGCCGATGAACATGGGGGCGCTTGGGCGGCGCGTCCGGGTCCGTCTCGGGTTTGCGGCGTTTGGCCACCAGAGTCTGAAATGCCGCCGTGGCCAGGGGCCTCAAGAGCTCCACCAGGTGTGTGCAGCCTTTGACCCCGCCCACCAGCTTGTGGACTTCCCGGTGAAATCCCGGGCCGATGCGTAACCCCTGAAGCAGGGAAAAGCGCGAGGTGATATCGGGGCACATGGCGTAGGGCGCGTAGTCGGTGGCCGCTTCGATCTGGTGGATCGTCAACTCGTCGTCGATGCTCAAGCGCAGCCACATTTCGTGCACAGGCTCGCCGGCCTTGACGACGCCCCGGTGATCGTTGTCGAAATCGTAGCTCTTCACGTCTACCAGGTGACCCTCGATGTCCCACAGTCCGTCGTCGCGCTGGTAACCGTGACAGGTGACGGTGCGGGTATGCAGGAGCTTTCTGGCTGCGGGTGGCGAGAGGGGCATTGGCTGGTGGGTTCCGTTCAGAGAATTCAGGTGGCGGACGATATAGTGGGGTATCGAAGACCGTCAAGTGGCGTCAATTGTAATGCCTGCTAGACTACTTTATGATGCACTGCACAATTCTTCATTGAGGCCCGCCAGGGGTATCCCAAAGCATGCTGCAACGCACGATTCCCCAGCTGGAATCCCTCGACGTCCATGAGCTGGCAGAGACCTCCCGCCAGCTCACCGAGCTGGGGTTGAAGCTGTTCGCCAAGAGTATGGACCCCGGCAACGGCGCCGCTAAAGCGAAGATGGACGATCCCCTGGGGATGGCCAAGGCGAGCCTCGAGCTGTCCCAGGCCGCCTGGGCAAATCCCGGGCGCGTCGCCGCCGCCCAGCTGTCCCTGTGGTGGGATTTCGCGACCCTGGCGCAACACACTGCGCTGCGCCTCATGGGTGCGGAGACGGACCCTGTCGTCGAGCCGGCAGACGACGACCGGCGATTCCGGCACACCGGCTGGAACGAGAATCTGGCATTCGATGTCATCAAGCAGGCGTACCTGCTGACATCCCGTGCCTGGGTGGATCTGGTCAAGGATTTCGACGAGCTCGACGAGCGCACCCAGCAGAAGCTCGCCTTCTCCATCAGCCAGATGGCCGATGCTCTGTCGCCGAGCAACTTCGCGGTAACCAACCCCGAGGTGTTACAGGCGATTGCCGAATCCGGCGGCAGGAATCTCTTGGACGGCATGAAGAACCTGATGTCGGATCTCGCCGACAGCGACGGGCAGTTGGACATCAAGACCATCGACCACGACGCATTCGAAGTCGGAAAGAATCTCGCCGTTACGCCCGGCAAAGTCATCTTCCAGAACGACCTGATTCAGCTGATCCAGTACGCGCCGAGCACCGAGCAGGTGTATCGCACACCGTTGCTGATCATGCCGCCGTGGATGAACAAGTACTACATCTTGGATTTGCGGCCGGGAAACTCCATGGTGGAGTGGCTTGTTGGTCAGGGTCACACGGTGTTCATGGTGTCCTGGGTGAATCCCGATGAGCGATTCGCGAACAAGGGATTCGAGGACTACATGCTGGAAGCACCCATCGCCGCCCTGGATGCAATCCAGGAGGCCACCGGCGAGCGTCAGGTGAATGTTGCCGGCTATTGCCTGGGCGGTATTCTGCTTTCCGCCGCCGCCGCCTGGTTGAAGGCCAAAGGTGACGACCGCATCAAGAGCGCCAGCTACCTGACCACCATGGTGGATTTCTGCGATACCGGCGAGGTCAGCTTGTTCATCGACGAGCAGGCCCTGGACAACCTGGAAGAGCGTATCAACGAGCGCGGCTTCCTGGACGGGAAGCTGGTGGACGTGACCTTCCGCACCCTGCGCGCCAACGATCTGGTGTGGTCGTTCTTCATCAACAGCTATCTGCTGGGCAAGAGCCCCAAACCCTTCGATATTCTTTACTGGAACGCCGACTCGACCAACATGCCGGCGGCCATGCACACTTTCTTCATGCGCAATATGTACCTGCACAACCGATTGCGCGAACCCGGCGGCATCACGCTGGCCGGCGTCCCCATCGACGTCACCGTGGTCGATACGCCTTCCTACGTATTCTCCACCAAGGAAGATCATATCGCGCCGTGGAAGACCGGCTACGAGTCCGCCAAATTGTTTGCCGGGCCCGTGAGCTTCGTGCTCGGAGCGTCAGGCCACATCGCCGGTGTTCTCAATCCGCCGGAAAAGCAGAAGTACGGTTACTGGACCAATGACGGGTTGCCCGCTGATGCGGACACCTGGCTGGACAGTGCCGCCGAGCATCCCGGTTCCTGGTGGCCTCACTGGATGGAATGGCTGAAACCCTACGCCGGTGAAATGGTGCCGGCGCGCACGCCCGGCGACGGAAAGCTCGCGCCCATCGAGGATGCCCCGGGCTCTTACGTGAAAGTCCGGTACTGATCGCGTCTGCCAAGCTACGATTTGGCCGCCGAATCGTCCGCCACTTCGCCGTCCAGATGCGCCCCGCAGGCCAACACCGAAACCCTCCAGGGTGCCCGGTTCTCGATAACCGTCAACGCCGTGTTCGGCCAGCGGGCTACCGCCCCATGGTGTTCCGTGCCCAGGGACAGCTGATTCTCCACCAGTGATCGGCACACCAGCGCGTGGCTGACCACCACCAGATCCCCCTGGACGCCCGCGGCCCGCTCCGCCACCTCCGCCCAGGCCAGGGCCACGCGCCGATGAAAGACAGGCCAGCTCTCTCCTCCGGGGGGATGAAAATCCGGCGCGTACAGGTCGAAACCCAGATCCCCGTGGGGAACGCCGCGGGCATCCCCGAAGTTTCGCTCGCGCAGGCTTTCCTGAATCACGATGGGCAACCCCGTGACTGTCGAGATGGCCTCGGCCGTCATGTGGGCACGTTTGTAGTCGCTGGAGACGACGCCCACGATGGGGAAATCCGCCAGGCGCGCCGCCAATCGCCGTGCTTGACCGATGCCGCGCTCGTTGAGCGGCGTGTCCGGGTGTTGCACGATGCGCGCGGCATTGAGCGCGGTCTCGCCGTGGCGAACCAGTAATATGGACATTTTGACTCGGGACGTGATTGCCTGAATCTCTTTTAGCAGACCGAGCTCCATTAGGGCAAAATCCCTTGGTGCTAACCGCGGAGACAAGTGAATGAGCAGCGTCGAGGATGACTTCCTCGTATTACACGAGATCGTCAAGGCGGCGAAGAGCAACCTGTCGAGGGACATCTGGGACTATCTGATCGGCGGCGCAGAGACCGAGACCACCCTCAAACGCAACCGTCAGGCCATCGATGGCCTCGCGTTTCGCCCCCGGGTGCTGCGCGACGTTTCTGATGTCGACTGCACGGCAACCCTGCTTGGCCGAAAGTTGCGCATACCCGTATTCCTTGCCCCCATCGGATCACTTCAGGATCTGGAACCCGGTGGCGGCGTCACCGCCGCCAGAGCTGCCAATCGCTTCGGCACCTCGTGCATGTTGAGCTCACGCACCGAGCCGGGCCTCGAAGCGGTGGCCGAGGCCAGCGGCGGCCCGAATATCTATCAGCTCTACGTGCGTGGCGATCGTGAGTGGGTAGACGATCATATCCGCCGCGCGAAAGACGCCGGCTACTTCGCCCTCGCCCTGACCGTGGACCTGGACTACTACGGGCGCCGGGAGCGGGACCTGGCCAAGCGCCACGTTACCACCGCGCGCAAAAGCGTCACCGGCGACGGCTATCAAATGACGTTCTGCTGGGACGACGTCAAACGCCTCAAGGACACCCATGACATTCCCATGATCCTGAAGGGCATCGCCACCGCCGAGGACGCCGCCATCGCCATCGAGCACGGCATCGAAGGCGTGTACGTCTCCAATCACGGTGGACGCCAGCTGGATCACGGGCGCGGCGGCATCGAGGTACTCCCGGAGGTGGTAGCGGAGGTGCAGGGCCGCGCCACGGTGATCGTGGACGGTGGATTTTTGCGCGGCACCGACATCGTCAAGGCCCTCATCCTCGGCGCCGACGCGGTGGGCATCGGACGCTTGTTCGGCTACGGTATCGCGGCTGGCGGCGAAACAGGTGTTTTGCGTGTGCTGGAAATTCTGGAAGCCGAGATCAAGACCTGTCTTGGCTTACTGGGTGTGACCTCCGTGGGCGAGCTCGATTCGTCGTATCTGCACCAGGCGTCCCCTGTTGTTCCGCATGGGGCGCTTAGCGCGTTTCCATTGCTCGACGAAGGGTATTGACAGGAGAGTGCCATGCAAGCGGATTGGTATTTCGATTTCATTTCGCCCTACGCTTACCTGCAGCTCATGGATTTCAATCGGCTGCCGGATTCCCTGGAGATCCGTTACCGTCCCGTGCTGTTCGCCGGGCTCCTCGGTCACTGGGGCCAGAAAGGCCCCGCCGAGATCCCTGGCAAGCGCCGCCAGACCAATCGCCAGTGTCAGTGGATGGCGGAGCGCGCGGGCATTCCCTTCAAGTTTCCGCCCGCGCATCCTTTCAATCCGCTGCGCCCATTGCGCCTGTGCATCGCGCTGGGTACCGAGCCGGCGGTCATCGGTGCCATATTCGAATTCATCTTCGCCGAAGGCCGCGATATTGAGTCCGACGACGACTGGAAGACGCTCGCCGAGCGCTTGGAGATCGACGACGCCGATGCATTGGTATCGCAGCCAGAGGTCAAGAGCGCGCTTCGGGAAAACACCGAGGAAGCGATTCGTCGCGGCGTGTTCGGTGTGCCGACCTTCGTCGTCAGAGAGGAGCTGTTCTGGGGCTCCGACATGACGGATATGCTGTTGGACTATCTCGCCGATCCGAAGCTTTTCTCCCGCGGCGAGATGGCGCGCCTCGACAATTTGCCCGTGGGCGTGAAGCGCGGTTGAGACGGGCCGACTACCTATTCCCTGGATTTCCCGAGCTTTATTTCTCAGGGCCTGCTTCTCAGGGCTTACTTCTCAGGCTGCCACTTGGGTTGGCGTTTTTCCAGGAACGCGGCAATACCTTCCCGGGCATCCTCCGCCATCATGTTGCGGGCCATCACTGCGCCGGCGTATTCGTAGGCGTCCTCGAGATTCAGCTCCAGCTGGCGATAGAACATCTTCTTGCCCATCTCGATGGCGACGGCTGGATTGGCGATGATGCTCTCGGCCAGGCGCGCGACCTCGGCGTCCAGCTGGTACTCGGGTACCACGCGGTTGATCAAGCCGTCGCTTGCCGCGGTTTGCGCGTCGGTGAACTCACCCGTTACCAGCAGCTCGAAAGCTCGTTTGCGCAGGATGTTGCGGCTGACGCCGACGCTTGGTGTGCTGCAGAACAACCCCAGCTGGACGCCGCACAGGGCGAATTGCGCGTTGTCCGCAGCGATGGCCAGATCGCAGACCGATACCAGTTGACAGCCATTTGCCGTGGCCAGCCCGTGTACCTTGGCGATGACCGGTTGGGGCAGGGCGGTGATGCTTTGCATCATGAGATTGCAGCGGTTGAACAAGTCCTCGAAATAACTCTGCTCGCCGTGGGCGCTCATCTCCTTCAAATCGTGCCCGGCGCAGAATCCGCGGCCGGCACCGGTGATCACCACGACCCGTACGGTGGGGTCCGCGGCAATCTCGTCCAAGGCTCCGTGCAATGCCTCTATGAGGCCTTCGGAGAGCGCGTTGTACTGCCTCGGCCGATTGAGGGTCAGGGTGCAGACGCCTGCCGCATCCTCGCGCAGCAGCACGGCTTGGTCGGCATTGTCGGCAATTTCGGTGGCGGTAGTGCTCATTCAGCCCTCGGGTGGATTCGCGCCAGGCTTGCAATGAACCATCCCCGATGATTCATTGCAAGCTCCAGCCACTGAGTAACGGACCAAGGGGGAGTACGTGAAGGAAGCCAAGGTGAGCGCCGCGGAGCTCGCGGAAATGGCCAGGGAGAATGTGCCCCTGGTGGGCGCCCTGGCCATGGAGGTGGAATCGGTGCTGCCGGGCTCGGTCACCATCCGCGTACCCTACCGGGACGAGTTCGTCCGTCCCGGGGGCACCATCTCCGGCCCGGTGCTCATGGCGGTGGCGGATTTCGCCATGTACGGCGTGGTCTTGAGTCTCATCGGCCGGGTGGACCTGGCCGTGACTACCAACCTGAGCATCAATTTTCTGCGCCGGCCGCCCCCCGGGGACGTGGTGGCCAGGGCCAGAATCCTGAAACTGGGCAAGCGCCTGGCGGTGGGAGAGGTGTTGCTGCACGCCGGCGACCAGGAGGATCTGGTCGCCCATGTCACCAGCACCTACTCCATCCCGCCCCGGGGCGACCAGTCGGCCTGATGCCGACGGTGGCGGGGAGCCTTGCACCGCCGGTCCGATGGCGTTATCGTGGCGCGTTGTTGCACTGCAACAAAGCACCTTCCACCAGAGACATTCGAGGACCACACCATGAGCCAGCATGACCCCACCGAGCCGAAGATGCCGGATCCCGCCAAGGTCGGCGAATCCGTCGCCCGGATCGCCGAGCAGAGCCGGCGCCTGGTGGAGGAATTCGTCCAGCGCCAGGCCGAGGACGGCGGCGGGGATTTCCAGGTGCTGGACCCCGCCGACATGGGCCGCAGCTTCCAGGAGCTCATGGAGAAGATGATGGCGGATCCGGGCAAAGTCCTGGAGAGCCAGCTGGCGCTCTGGCAGGACTACACGGAGCTCTGGCAGTCGAGCTTGAAGCGCATGATGGGTGAGGAGAGCGAGCCGGTGATCGCGCCGGCTCCCGGCGATCGGCGCTTCAAAGACGAGGTCTGGAGCGAAAACCCCGTTTTCGACTACATCAAGCAATCCTACCTGCTCGCCTCCAAGTATTTGCACGGGAACGTGCGCGAGACCGAGGGACTCGATCCCCACAGCGCCATGAAGGCGGATTTCTACACCCGTCAGTACATCGACGCCCTGGCGCCGACGAACTTTGCCATGAGCAACCCGGAGGTATTGCGCCGTACCGTGGAAACCGGCGGCGAGAATCTACTCACGGGTTTGAGCAACCTGCTGGACGACTTGGAACGCGGCAAAGGGCAGCTGCGGGTCAAGATGACCGATCTCGATCGCTTCAAGCTGGGGGAGAACGTCGCGGTTACGCCGGGCAAAGTGGTTTACCAGAACGAGCTCATGCAACTGTTGCAGTATGCGCCGAGCACCGAAACGGTGTACAAGCGCCCCCTGTTGATCATTCCCCCCTGGATCAACAAATACTACATACTCGATCTGCGCCCCAAGAATTCTTTCATCAAGTGGGCGGTGGCGCAGGGCCATACGGTATTCGTCATATCCTGGGTCAATCCCGACGAGAAGCTCGCTCACAAGGACTTCGAGGACTATATGCTCGAAGGTCCCCTGGCTGCCCTGGATGCCATCGAGCAGGCTACCGGGGAGCGCGAGTGCAAGGTTATCGGTTACTGCCTTGGCGGCACCCTGCTCGCGAGCACGCTAGCCTACATGGCTTCCAAGGGCGACACGCGCGTCAAAGCAGCCACTTTCTTCGTCAGCATGACGGATTTCTCCGAACCGGGTGAACTCGGTGTTTTCATCGACGAGGATCAGCTTGCCCGGATGGACGAGCAGATGGAGAAAACCGGCTACTTCGACGGATCTTCCATGGCGGAGGCGTTCAATCTGCTGCGCGCCAACGACCTCATCTGGGGGTTCGTGATAAATAATTATTTGATGGGTAAAGATCCTTTCCCCTTCGATTTGCTTTATTGGAACTCCGATTCGACCCGCATGCCGTGCAAGATGCACAGCTTCTATCTGCACAATCTCTACGAGAAGAATCTCTTGTGCAAGCCGAACGGTATCAGCCTCGACGGCGTGGGTATCGACCTGACCAAGGTGGCGACGCCGGCGTATTTCATCTCGACGAAGGAAGACCATATCGCGCCCTGGAAGTCCACTTATGCAGGCACGCAGCTGTTTTCGGGGCCGGTGCGATTCGTGCTCGGTATGTCCGGTCACATCGCGGGCATCGTGAATCCGCCGTCGGCGAAAAAATACGGGTACTGGAGCAACGACGCGTTGCCGGAAGACGGTGACCAGTGGCTCGCCGGAGCGAAATCCCACGACGGTTCCTGGTGGCTGGACTGGAAGAAGTGGGTGCAGCGCCACAACGGTAAAAAGGTTCCTGCCCGTGTGCCGGGTGACGGCAAGCTCGAGGTTATCGAGGATGCGCCGGGAACGTACGTGAACGTCAGGGCCGATTGAGAATCGATACGCGATGATTCAGATTCGCGAAATCGACCATCTGGTACTGCGCACCGAGCGCCTGGAAGCGATGATTGCCTTCTACACCCATGTCCTCGGTATGTCGGTGGAGCGCCGCTTGGATGATATCGGACTCATTCAGTTGCGTGCCGGGCGCTCGCTCATCGACATCGTACCCGTGGACAGCGAGCTTGGCAGAAAGGGCGGCCGGGCACCTGCTGAGCAGGGCCGAAATCTCGATCATTTCTGTGTTCGTGTGGATCCCTTCGACGAGACGGCAATACGCGATCAATTGAAGACCAGGGGCATCGACGCGGGCCCCACCGAGCGGCGTTATGGCGCGGAAGGCACAGGGCCGTCTATTTACATCACCGATCCCGACGGCAATACCGTCGAGCTCAAGGGGCCGGCAGATCCGCGTTCGTCTCGGGCGTGACACTCGAGGGTGACGATGTCTCCTCGTAGCAGGAAGAAGATCTCCGCCTGCCTGGGCGTTGCCGGGGCAACCGCGGCTCTGGGTGCCGGTTACTCCAGTGTCGCCGGCGGCCAGCCTCTGTTCGGTGCCGTAGCCGGCTTTCTCATCGGCTTGCTGCTGGGCGCGTTCGAGCTCTACTTCGTGCAGACAACCGCAGGAGTATGGCTCCGCCGCTTGCCCCTGGCGCTTTTCATCGTGATCGCCACGCTGATCTGGGCGCTGCTCATCGTCTTCAGCATCTATGTCGCAACCCCCTACCTGCTCGACATCGACGTTTTCCCGTTGGAGCTCGACTCCCGCGACCGGAATGCCCTGGTCTTTTCATTCGGCCTCGCACTTTTGTTGACGTTTTTCCTCCGCGTCCAAAGTCTCATCGGCGGGCGGGTTCTGTTCAATTTTCTTGTGGGTCGCTATCACAAGCCGAGCCGGGAAGAGCGGGTGTTCATGTTCCTCGACATCGCCGATTCCACACCTATGTCGGAACAGTTCGGTGACCTGAAGATACAAGCGCTCATCGGCCGATTCTTTTTCGACATCGCGCGGCCCATCGCGGAGCACGGCGGGGAAACCTATCGCTACATCGGCGACGAGGTGGTGGTGAGCTGGCCCATGGCGAAAGCCATCGAGGACGCGCGCTGCGTGCGCTGCGTACTCGATGTGCAGAAACTGCTGGCCCGGAAAAGCCGCGAGTACCGGGAGCTGTTCGGTGTGGTTCCGCGGTTTCGTGTGGGGATGCACGGCGGTCCGGTGGTAATCGGCGAGGTCGGCGATTCACGGCGGGCGATCGTTTACTTCGGCGAGACCGTCAGCCGTGCCGTGGCGTTACAGGGTGCCTGCAAACGGGTGGGCCGGGACTTCCTCGTCAGCGCCGACCTCATGGACCGGTTGAACATCGGCGAGGAATTCTCCAGCAGTTTCCTGGGCCCTCTAGAACTGTTTCCGGACGGCACGACGGTGGGATGCCTACGCTTTGTCGCGCGGGGACTTGCGATGGTGGATCGCTTGCCGATTAAATTGCCATCAGCTTCACCTGTCGTGGTGTGCATCGCCGCCAGCCTTGCCTCGGGATTGCTGGGGCTCGCCTATACCGCGCTCATGGGTGTGGACAAGGCTTTCGGCGCGGTCGCAGGCACATCTATCGGCTTTCCGATAGTCGCCTTCGAGGTATTCGTCGTGCGGGGGCGTGTGGGCGAAGCCCTGCGACGCCTGCCTCTGTGGGCAATAACACTCGTATCAAGCATTGTCTGGATGCTGAGCATCGCCGCGGGAATTCTCGTCATCGCACCGGCCGTATTGAATGTGGAGGCGTATCCGGAGTGGTACGACGGCAGCACCTTCGCGCAGGATGCGACTTTCTTCCTGGCGGTGGTCCCTTCTGATCAACTTCTGGGTACGCATTCACAGCCTCGTCGGTGGTCGGGTTCTTCTGAATTTTCTGATCGGCCGTTACCATCGCCCATTGCGCGAGCAACAGGTGTTCATGTTCGTTGATTTTCTCGATGCCAGAGGTTTATCGAACCGCCTCGGCGACATACGCGCGCAATCTCTCATTTCTGCAGTGTTCTTCGACATCGATGCCGTCATCGGCGATTCCGGCGGTGAAATCCACCGTTATATCGGTGACGAACTGGTCGTCACCTGGCCCTTCGAACGCGCCACCAGGAACGCCCGTTGCATCGAATGCGCTCTGGGCATTGCCCGGGTGATTCGAGAAAATACCGGGCACTACCGCGACGCTTACGGGGAAGTGCCGCGCCTGCGTATCGCTTTGCATGGTGGACCGGTGGTGGTCAGCGAGATCGGCGACGATCGGCGTGAGATCGTCTACTTCGGCGACACCATCAACACCACGGCGCGCCTTCGCGGGACTGGCGAAGAAAATTCAACGCGGGCTGGTGATTTCCGCCGAGCTGTTCTCGAACACATGCGCCTGCCCGATGGCGTTCGTGCCGAAGACATGGGAGCATTCGAGCTCTCGGGCAAGGCGCAAGCAACGCGTGTGTATGCCATTCACGGCGCGACATCTTAGAGCGTCGCGAGCTTTCGAATTCGCGAGCAAGCTCGCTCCTACAAGAAAGCGGAGTCTATCCATGTCGAGTAAATTGTTTTCGCCCATAGAGCTTCGCGGGCTGCGTCTGGACAACCGCATCGTCGTCTCTCCCATGTGCCAGTACTCCGCGGACAATGGCAGCGCCGGCGATTGGCATCTGATGCATCTGGGTCAGTTCTCGGTGTCGGGGGCGGGTCTGTTGATAGTGGAGATGACCAACGTCGAGGCCCGGGGTCGTATTTCGCCTTATTGTCTCGGCTTGTACGACGACCAGAACGAACGCGCGCTGGCACGGGTGGTCGCGTTCTGTCGCCGCCACGGCAACATCAAGATTGGCGTGCAACTCGCCCACGCCGGCAGAAAGGCCTCGACCCTGCCGCCCTGGCAGGGCCGCAAACCGCTACCGCCGGGAGACGGCGGCTGGCAGACGGTATCGGCTTCCGCCATCGCCGGTAGCGACGGATCGCCGCCGCCCACCGCGCTGACCGGTGACCAGATCTCGGGGCTGGTAGATGCCTTTGCCGCCGCCGCCCGCCGTGCCCATCGCATCGGTTTCGACGCCATCGAGCTGCACGGCGCCCACGGATATCTCCTGCATCAATTTCTGTCGCCGTTGAGCAATCAACGGGAAGACCAATACGGCGGCTCGTTGGAGAACCGTATGCGCTTCCCGTTGGCGGTTTACGATGCCGTGCGCGCCGCCTGGCCCGAACACAAGCCGCTGGGAGTGCGCATTTCGGCCACCGATTACCTGCACGGGGGCTGGCGAATGGAGGACAGCGTAGCTTTTGGAGGGCGGCTCAAGCAGCGCGGCTGCGACTGGATCGACGTCTCCAGTGGTGGCATTGCCCAGGGCGAAAAGATCCCCGTGGGGCCCGGATACCAGGTGCCCTTCGCCGAGCAGATGGGTCGCCAGACCGGGCTCACCACCATGGCAGTGGGTATGATCACCGAGCCACGTCAGGCCGAGGCCATCGTTTCCAGTGGTCAGGCGGATATGGTGGCCCTGGCCAGAGGCATGCTTTACGACCCCCGCTGGGCCTGGCATGCGGCGGCAGAACTCGGTGCACCAGTGGCCTATCCTAAGCAGTACCAACGCTGCCGGCCGGCGACGGCAGGCGGCTAGGCGCGGGTAGCCGCCGCCCTCGAGAGCGGCGGCGTGGGACCCGATACATTTATATCGTCGTCATCACCACCGGAAACCGACGTCCATGGCCTGTGTGCAGCCCGTAAAGCAGAAGATCTACGCCGACGCCCGGGCCGTCGCCCGGGCGCTGACGCCCAGCTATCCGGTTTACTGCCTGGCGCCCCGGGTGCTGGAGCAATCGGCGCGCCGATTCCTGGAGGATTTCCCGGGACGTGTGCTGTACGCGGTCAAGTGCAACCCCCATCCGCGGGTGTTGGCGGCGCTCTACGACGCCGGTATCCATCATTTCGATACGGCGTCACTGCCCGAGATCGCCCAGGTGCGGGAAGCCTTTCGCGACGCCTCCGCCTACTTCATGCACCCGGTCAAGAGCCGTGCCGTCATCAGCATGGCTTACCGGGCCTATGGCGTGAAGTGCTTCGTGGTCGATCACCCCGCCGAGCTCGCCAAGGTGCTGGATGCCACCGGCGGTGAGGGCGTCAGCATCGTCGTGCGCTTGAAGACACCGAAAGTAGAGGCCCTGTATAACCTGTCGGCCAAGTTCGGCGCCGAGCCCGCGCTGGCCGCCCAGTTGCTGCGCCAGGTGCAGGACGACGGCCTGCGTCCGGGGTTGTCCTTTCACGTGGGCTCCCAGTGCTTGTCGCCGCAGGCCTATGGCCAGGCATTGGCGATTACCGGCGAGGTCATCGACGCGTCGGGGGTGGATTTGCATATTCTCGACATCGGCGGCGGGTTCCCCATCGCCTACCCGGGCCAGGATGCGCCTCCTATCGACGATTACATCGCAGCCATCAAGAAGGGCATCGACGGCCTCAATCTCCGCAACGATTGTGTGCTCATGTGCGAGCCGGGGCGTGCCATCGTTGCCAACGGCTGCTCTCTGCTGGTCCAGGTGCTGCTCAGGAAAGAAGACGAGATCTACATCAATGACGGCATATACGGCAGCCTGTCAGAGATGGCGGTGGCAAAGATGCAGCTGCCCGTGCGGCTCATTCGCCTGGACGGTTCGCCGAGCAGGAAAATGAAGGAGTTCACGGTCTACGGACCCACCTGTGATTCCGTGGACGTGCTGCCGAGCCCATTCCGCCTGCCCGCCGACGTGCGCGAGGACGATTGGATCGAGATCGGCCAGATTGGCGCCTACAGCAACGCCGTCGCCACGCATTTCAACGGCTTTTTCGCCGATACTTTCGTGGAAGTGGAGAACGGCTTCCCCGCCTGAACCGCCCCGCATCTGGTGCTTTGCTTGAGATCCACCACCGATTTCGGGCATCCTGAACAGCTGTGGGTGAAATCGCGAAGAGTGTCGGGTATGCGTTACGAATCTCCAGAATCCATCGAAGCTGCAGTCGCGCTCCTGGCCAACGGCGCTGACGCCCGAATCCTGGCCGGCGGCACGGATCTGCTGGTGCAGCTGCGCGCGGGTCTGATCGCGCCCGAGCTGGTGGTGGATATCAAGAACATCCGCGCGACACGGGAAATCACCGCCGAGAACGGCGGCTACCGTGTGGGCGCTGCCGTCAGCGGCGCCGAACTCGGTGAGCACACGGACTTGAAGCGCGCCTGGCCCGGCGTGGTCGAGGCTGTCGAGCTCATCGGTTCCACGCAGATTCAGGGACGCGCTTCCATGGGCGGCAACCTGTGCAATGCATCACCAGCCGCCGACAGTGTGCCGGCGCTGATCGCCGCTGACGCCCTATGCACCGTTGCAGGCCCCGGCGGGCAACGGGAAGTACCAGTGGAAGAGATCTGCACCGGGCCCGGCCAGACTTCCCTCGCCAAGGGAGAGTTCGTCGTCTCGTTGTTTCTCCCCCGGCGCGGGCCGCGGTCCGGAGATGCCTACTTGCGATTCATTCCCCGCACCGAGATGGATATCGCCGTGGTCGGCGCGGGCGTCAACCTGTCCCTGGACGAATCCGGTGTTTGCAGCGCGGCCCGTGTGGCGCTGGGCGCGGTGGCCCCGACGGCGATGCTGGTTCCCGAGGCGGGCGCGGCGCTTGCGGGGACGCGCCTGGAAGATGCGGATCTCCAGACGATGGCGGCTGCGGTAAGCGCCGCCTGCAAGCCCATCGACGACAAGCGCGGCACGGTGGAGTACCGGGTGAAGGTTGCCGGCGTGATCGCGCGACGCGCCTGTGCAATCGCCATCGAGAGGGCAAGGAACAACTGATGTCGAAGAGCAAACTACACGTCGTCGCCACTATCAACGGCGACAGCGTCGAATTTCTCTGTGAGCCGCAACAAACCCTGCTGGACGTGCTACGCGACGAGTTGCATCTGACCGGCAGCAAGGAGGGTTGTGCCTCCGGCGATTGCGGCGCCTGCAGCGTCCTCCTGGACGGGCGGCTGGTGTGTGCGTGCCTGGTGCTCGCCGTGGAAACCAATGGTCACAGCGTAGCCACCATCGAAGGTATGGCTGACGGCGACGAACTGCATCCCCTGCAGCAGAAGTTCCTGGAGCATTCTGCATTGCAATGCGGCATCTGCACACCGGGAATTCTGATCGCGGCGAAGGCGCTCCTGGATATCGACCCGGACCCGACGGAGACCCGGGTCAGATACTGGTTGGCCGGCAACCTCTGCCGTTGCACCGGCTATGACAAGATCGTGCGCGCCGTGCTGGATGCGGCCGCCGAGATGAGGGCGAATTGATCATGGCGAAGAGCGCAAACAACAACCCGGGGACTAACGGCTACAAGTGGGTCGGTACGCGGCAGGTGCGACCCGACGGCGTCGACAAAGTCACGGGGCGCGCGAGCTTCGGCGCCGATCTGTATGCGCCGAACATGCTGGTGGGAAAGTGCCTGCGAAGCCCCCACCCTCACGCCCGCTTGGTTTCCATGGATATCTCCAAAGCCGAAGCACTGCCCGGCGTCAAGGCCGTGGTCAACAAGGATGACATCTGCGATCTGCCCTCGGAGATGGTGCCGGCGGGTGAGATGATGGTCAATTACCGCGACATCACGCGCAACGTCATGGCTCGGGAGAAGGTGCTCTACGAAGGTCACGCCCTGGCGGCCGTGGCTGCCATCAGCGAGTCCATCGCCCAGGAGGCGTTGTCATTGATCGAAGTGGAGTACGAAGTATTACCCCACGTCATCGATGTCATGGATGCCATGAAGCCGAATGCGCCCTTGCTCCATGAGGAAATGATCACGGCCGGTGTGGAACCGGCGCCGGAGAAGCCATCCAACATCGCCAAGCGCGTGGAGTTTTCCCAGGGCGATCTGGAAACCGGCTTCGCCGCCGCCGACGTGATCGTCGAGCGCGAGTTCACCACCAAGCCCGTGCATCAGGGATACATCGAGCCCCACGCATGTCTTGCCAATGTCGCGAAGGATGGAAAGGCGGAGCTCTGGTGCACCACCCAGGGTCACTTCATCGCCCGCGGCCACTGCGCCAAGCTGCTGGGAATGGACATTTCCAAGCTGCGTGTCACGGCGTCCGAAATCGGCGGCGGCTTCGGTGGCAAGACCGTGGTTTACCTGGAGCCCGTGGCCCTGGCCCTTTCTCGAAAAGCGGGCCAGCCCGTGAAGATGGTCATGACCCGCGAAGAGGTGTTCCGTGCCAGTGGCCCCACCTCCGGTTCCCACATGCGCATCAAGATAGGCGCGACCAAGGATGGACGCATTACTGCTGCGGACGCGTTGCTTCACTACCAGGCCGGTGCCTTCCCTGGTTCCCCGGTGCAGCTGGGCTGCATGTGCGCCTTCGCGCCCTACGATCTCGAAAATGTGCGCGCCGTTGGTTACGACGTCGTCGTCAATCGGCCCAAGGTGGCGGCCTACCGGGCACCCGGTGCACCCATCGCCGAGTATGGCGTCGAATGTGTCGTCGATGAGCTGGCCAAGAAGCTCGGCATCGATCCTCTGGAGATGCGTCTCCTGAATGCGGCGAAGGAAGGGACGCAAACCGTCTATGGTCCGAAGTTCGGTCCCGTGGGTTTGATCGAAACGCTGGAAGCTGCCAAGGCGCATCCTCATTACCAGGCTCCACTGGGTAAGAACCAGGGCCGCGGTATTGCATCGGGCTTCTGGTTCAATATCGGCGGTGAGAGCTGCGCAACGCTCAACTTGAGCGAAGACGGTTCCGCCCATCTGGTGGTGGGCACGCCGGACATCGGTGGCTCGCGGGCGTCGCTCTGCCAGATGGCTGCCGAAGAGTTGGGCCTGGATCTCGACAAGGTGCACCCCATCATCGGCGACACGGCTTCGCTGGGCTACACCTTCCTGACCGGAGGCAGCCGCGCCACCTTCGCCACCGGCATGGCGGTCATCGAGGCCGCCCGCGACGTCATCGACAAGATGCGCGAGCGGGTGGCGAAGACCTGGGACATTCCCCTGGATGCGGTGGTCTGGGAGCACGGGTGCGCGCGGCCGGCCAGCAGCAACGCGGGCGCCTTCGAGCCCATGTCCATCGCCGAGATCGCTGCCATGGCCAACAAGACGGGCGGACCGTTAGTGGGCAACGCCGCCATCAACGCCCAGGGCGCGGGCCCCAGCTTCGGTACCCACATCGTAGATGTCGAGGTGGACACCGAGACCGGCCACGTGGAAATTCTCCGCTATACCGCCATCCAGGATGCCGGTAAGGCCGTCCACCCGTGTTTCGTGGAAGGCCAGATGCAGGGCGGTGCGGTGCAGGGCATCGGTTGGGCGCTCAACGAGGAGTACGTCTACGGCGAGGACGGAAAGCTTCAGAACGCGGGCTTTCTCGATTACCGGATCCCGGTCTGCTCCGATGTGCCCATGATCGACACGGTCATCGTCGAGGTGCCCAATCCTTCTCACCCCTACGGCGTTCGCGGGGTCGGCGAGACCCCCATCATCCCGCCCATGGCGGCGATCGCCAACGCCATCGAGCAGGCCATCGGCATTCGTTTCAACGCCCTGCCCATGTCGCCGCCGAAGGTGCTGGCGGCCATCGAGGCGTCGAACAGTCCCGTAGCGGACGCCGCGGAATAAAGCATGTGGCGCGGGTCGTTCTGAACGGCAACCTCAAGCAGCTGAGCGGCGGCAGAAGCGAGTTCGAGCTCGACGTGAAAGACGTGCGCCAGCTGTTCGCGAAACTCGGAGAGCGTTATCCGGAATTGGCTCCCCATCTGGAAGAAGGCATCGCCGTCGCCATCGACGGGGAGATCTTTCAGGATGCGTTGTTCGCGGCCATCGGACCCGACAGCGAAGTGCACGTGATTCCGAAGATCGCGGGAGGCTAGATTGAATGATGCATACGAACAGCATATACTGATGCATAAATCAGTGCATCAAGGTCCCTGCCATGCGAACCACACTGAATATCGATGACCAGCTTTTCGAAGAGGCTGTCCGCCTGACAGGCATAAAAGAGAAGACCGCGTTGTTACGCGAGAGCCTGAAGGCATTGATCCAGCGCGAGAGCGCCCGGCGTCTTGCACGGCTCGGTGGCAGTGAGCCGAAACTGGGTGACATTCGACGGCGCCGCAACGGCGAATGATTCTGGTCGACACCTCGGTCTGGGTTGACCACCTGCGCAGTGGCGATCCTGTCCTTGCCGAACTGCTGCAACAATCTCGTGTGATCATGCATCCGATGGTGCTGGGCGAACTGGCCTGCGGCAATTTGCAGAATCGCCAGCAGCTGCTGCAGCTCTGGCAACAGCTGGAATCACTGCAGGTCGTGAGCCACGACGAAGCTCTGTATTTCGTCGAGCAAAACGGGCTGATGGGCAAAGGCATCGGTTATGTCGATGTCCATTTGCTGGCGTCGGCGGCCATCGCTGCCGGGGTGAAACTATGGACGCGCGACAAACGCCTGGCGCAGGTTGCAGCCGACTTGCGATACGCGTGGGAGGAGTCGGCTCTAGAGTAGAAAGACGTGGTCTGTCCCCGATTTTTCATGGGCGGGGCTCGCCCCGCGGGCGTTCCAGTGCCAATCTTCGTGTGATAATGCTGGAGAAGCTATTCGGAAAGGTGATCGTGGAGCGAGAAGACAGCCCGGGAGGCGACGGAGGCGTGCTCAGGCCCGCTGCGTTTCGACATCCCATCGACCAGGCCAGGGAGGCGCTCCACGCGGGCAGGCTCGACGAGGCCGAGAGCCGAACCCGGGCGGTTCTGAGCGCCCGGCCGGAGCACCCTGACGCTCTGCACCTGCTCGGGATCATCGCCCTGCACTGTGGGCGCGAACGACCGGCGGCGGAGCTCCTCGGTCGTGCCATCGCGATCGACCCGAACCATGCCGCTATCCACTCCGATCTGGGTAACGCGCTGCATGCCTGCGGCGAGCCGGACGAAGCGCTCCGCGCCTTCAGCACCGCGACCCGTCTGGCCCCGGACGTGGCGCACCTGCATTTCAATCTCGGCAATGTCCTTAACGTGAAGGGGCGCCCCGAGGCCGCGCTGCCGGCTTATGGCAAGGCGATCGAAATCGAGCCCGGCAATCCCGTTTTCCACAACAATCTCGGCAACACGCTGCAGGAGCTTCAGCGGCTCGACGACGCGGCTCAGGCGCTGGAGCGGGCGGTGGCCCTGGATCCCCGCTATGCGGATGCCTATTACAACCTGGGTCTGGTGCAGGAGGCGCGGGGTGATTTCGAGGCCGCCATCGACGCCTACCGGAAGGTTCTCGCTCTGGAGCCGGGACATCTGGAGGCGCAGCTGCGCTTTATCGAACGCCTCTTTCTCTGCGACCGCCCCGCCGAAGCGTTGGCCGCGGCCGACGCAGGACTGGCGGCCGAACCGGTGAACGCCAATGGGATGGTGATGAAGGCCACCGTGCTCGCCGCTCTTGGCGACCGGGATGCCGAGCGTGCCTTCGTGGACTTCGACCGCCTGCTATGGCACACCACCCTGGTTCCACCGCAAGGGTACGCAAGCCAGGAGGCATTCAACCGCGCCCTTGCCGATCACGTCCGATCCCATCCGACCCTGGCGGACGACCCCCCGGATCAGACGACCCGCTCGGGGAAGCAGTCCGGCGACCTGCTCCATGAGCCACTCGGCCCCATGGGTCAGTGGGCGGAACGCATCAATGCCGCGGTCCATGCGTATTTGACCCAGCTGCCCCGGGATGCCGATCACCCCTTCCTGGCCCGGCGCCCCACTCGGTGGAGCCTGAGTGTTTGGGGCGTGGTGCTCTCCCGCCATGGCCATCAACTTCCGCACACTCACCCCAGCGGGTGGGTGAGCGGCGTGTACTACGTGCAGGTCCCGGAATCGGTGCACGACCCGGCGCGCGAACCCGAAGGCTGGATCGAGTTCGGCCGCCCCGACCCCCGTTACACTTGCGTGACAGACCCGAGGGTGAAGGTGATCGAACCGGCCGAGGGCATGGTGCTGTTGTTCCCCTCTTTCCTCTGGCACCGAACCGTGCCCCTCGACAGCGAAGAGGAGCGGATCAGCATCGCTTTCGACGTCTATCCAGAGGCTTGGCCCACGGGCTGAGCCGGCTGCGCTCGAGCGGGCTGCTACGGTCCGATGGCCAGGCTCGAAAAGAAGCGCGTCATCTTTTTCTCACCACCTGCCATCTCCACCACGGCGTCGGCGGTGTAGAGTCGATCGCCGGACAGAAAAAAGCGTGCCTCTCCCTGCATCTCGGGATGATCGGGTTTGCCGGGCGTGTCGTATACGAGCCTTTTCCCGTGCACGCCGTTCAGCGTGACATCCGTGAACGACACCGGTTTGCTGAATGTTTTCTTCAGCAGCGCGCCCTTCGCATGCTCGTAAATCGTATCGTTGCCGGAGAATGCCACGGCGAATCCGGGTATGTCGGTGTACTCCACGGAATAGGAGTCCCGGCCATCGTTCAGGTAATACTCGTGTGTAGTAATGTCGCCGATGAACGATTTGTCGTGGATCTCTTTTCTTTTCGGGTTTCCCGGCATGAGAACGGAGAGTCCTTGGCTTTTAAGGTCGAACTCTTTCCAGGCAGTCTCCGAGTGACCGTTTGCCGCTGAAGCGATCAGGATTGTTACGCTGGTGACGACAATCAGTAGAGCAATGTTTCTCGATGCCGCAGAGGAAATCGCCATTGGTTGAACTCCAATCACAGCTTAGCTCCGGCAAACTCTAGCACGAGCCGATAGCTGCCCGAGTGTCCGTTCTCTCTGACCGGTTCGATACTGAGCGATCACCTCCAGCCGTCATCGTTCGGCTCCTAAAGCACCAACGGTTTCCCTTGCGCGACGCGCTGCGGGTCTTCGCGCCATACATCCGATGCGTCCACGTATAGCTCCAATGTATTGCCATCCGGATCGTCGAAGTAGAGCGACTTAGTAACCTCGTGATCCACTGGAACCGGCGTGATTCCTGCCGCCTCGAGATGCATCTTTGCCTCCACCAGTTCGTCGAGGGATGTACCAACACAGAAGGCGACATGGTGTAAACCGACTGCCTGATCGCCACCACCGGCGTCCTTGCCGGACACCTCCATGATGGCTAGATCGTGGTGATTGCCGAGGCTGAAGAACGTCATCTTCATACCTTGCTCGTCGAAGCGCCCACAAACAGACATGCCGAGCATCCCGTTGTAGAATTTTTCCGAACGTACCAGGTCGGTAACTTTCAGCACCACGTGCCCGAGAGAATCGACTTTCATGGCATATCTCCTTGGAAAAGCTCAGGCAAAGACCGAGGGTCGAACCGCTTCACTGTATCTTCGAGTAAGCCGCGAGCTTAGTAAACCCCGGATTCGCAGTGTAACGGGAATAGGAAAAATAATGGGCCGAATTGCGGTTGAGCCGGAGTGTGGGCTGAGGCGTGCGGGATTGGTGTCGTGGTGGAGATCAGGCCCGCGTGTAGTGAGTGTCGATGCAGGCCTACAAGTCGACGGGTTGTCGCCCGATTTTTTGCTCAAATTTGTTCGAAGCGTAATACAGGCTCCGATCAGGGGGGCATGCTCCCGTAGATACGCTTCAGTAACAACGGAGTGACGAGCGTCGTCAGCACGGCCATGATGACCACTGCGGAGAACATGTTCTCGACTATGGGCGCGGTCCCCGGCACCACCTCGAAGAGCCCCGCCTCGAGGGCGATGTCGGCGATGACGAGTTCGACCGCACCCCGGGCGCTCATTCCTACCCCCACTGCCGCGGCTTCCTGTCGGGTGAGCCCTACCCAGCGCGCGGCGACGCCTGCGCCGATGAGCTTGCCCACGAAAGCAGCAAGCAACAGCCACACGAGAAAAGCGGGAACCTCGAATACGGCGGAGAAGTCCAGGTTCAGCCCCACCGAAGCGAAAAAAATCGGAGCGAGGAATCCGAAGGTCATGGCCGAAACCTTGCTGCGTACGTCGTCGTATGCGGGCTCGTCGATTGTCTTGCGACCGAAGAACAAGCCGGCCATGAAAGCCCCGACGATGAAGTGCAGCTCGAGGAGCTCGGCGAGGACCGAGAACGCCAGTGCTCCAACGAGGAGCGCGCTGAACTCGAACTCCCTTTGCTTGATTCGGCGCATGAGGCGGCCGCCCAGCGGAAACACGAACACGCCGATCACCGTAGTGATGGCAAAAAAAGCAAAGACTTTGAGTAGCAGTGGGCCGAGCGCGAAGCTGCTGCCTGGTTCGGCCCCGATGAGCGCGGTCAACCAGGCAAGCAGGATCAGACTCAAGATGTCATCGAACACTGCCGCCGAGACGATGATCTGGCCCGACCGCGACTCGAGCATGCCGAGATCCATGAGAATTCTAACGGTCGCCGGCACGGCGGTTATGGCAAGGGCCGTGCCGAGAAACAGGCTCTGGGCGAAGAATGCATCGGAATCCGGGAGAAAGGCCCAACCCAGCCCGATGCCGAGCGCCATCGGCAATAGCATGCCGCAGATGGCCACCACGAGGGCTCCTTTGGAGTATTTGATGAGCCGGTGCGGTTGCAGCTCGACGCCGGCGAACAGCATGATGAAGAACATGCCGAGGTCAGTGATACTGTCGAATACGGGATTCTGGTCGAGCCCGGCGATGTGGGGAAGCAGATCAGCATACTGCGCTGCGACGGTGCCCAGCGCGATGCCGGCGATCAGCTCTCCAACCAGACCCGGCTGACCCAGCCGCTCCGCCACCTCGCCGAAGGTCCGCGTGGCTACGAGGAGGATGAGCAGGATGAAGAACAGTTCCATGACCGATCCCTACGTCCGATCCGCGGCGGCAGGTACGGATCGCGACATTCCGCCACCCGCGCTACGATGATTATCGATGTGCGACTACAGCTTGTCTAATGACAGGGCAAGGTTCGGTTTGCGTCGGCAGCGGACATAGCCCACACGCCTGAAACGACGGTTTGGCCAGCCGGCGTGTGATATCCCCCATGGCTCTCACTATCGGCAGATGTCTACTAACGGCCACCTCGTTGCTCGCTCGGTGGCGCCTCGGGGTCCTTTTGCTGTCTCCATTGCTCATAGCAATCGAGACCACAGAAATACAGAACATAGTCAGACGCCTCAGGGCTTTTGGCCTCGGACTTCGGCACCTGCTTGAGGCAGACGTCACAACTTACCCTCTCGGGAGCTGTCGACTCGCGTTCTTTAGCCACGGCCGTCCCTCCATGTGATGGGAAATTTCCGAGTGTTCGCCAGTCTGAATCGATCACCCAAAATAAAACGCTTATTCATTTCGAATATAGAATGCGCCGAATGTTCCTTCGATTGCGGAGGCAAAGTGACCTCGCGTTGACGCAGGTCAAAAATCAGGCGCAAATAGCAGAAGGCGAACCTGGTTCTCGATTGCCACGCCCGCCTGCTCAGTTTCCCCCGGCCGGGGCAACGGCGAGCAGCTCCACACCTTCCTCCACCAGCTCGCCTTCGCCGAAGGAGACTGCCGTCACGGTGCCGGCGACGGGAGCGTGAATGGTGTGCTCCATCTTCATGGCTTCGATGATCATCAAAGCCTGGCCCTGCTCGACGCTGGCATCGCGGTCCACCAGCATCGCGATCACGCGCCCGGGCATGGGCGCTACCAGCAGTCCCGAGGCGGTGTCCTCGTGTATGCCGGGGTGATTGCGGTCCTCGCAGCGGGTAGCAATTGGGGACATTCCTCAATTGCGCCCCCCGATTGCACCGGGTTTGGCGAGAACCGACCACAATCTGTGTGACACAAACCGCGACGGCAAAAGCCGGATTGACTTCCGCCCGCAAACCGGTTTCGAATCTGGTTCACTGGATTTGAGGGATAAGAAAGGGTACTTTAGATTCGTGGCCTGCGCAGTCGGGCCCTTCATTCGGTTTGGGTTTTCGGAGGTTGCCGAAGGAGGAGAGGTTCGTGGTGCGCCCCACTTCTTCGTCGTGAACGCAAACAGACTCAGGTTCAAGCGCTAACTCCCCATTACGGGGAAATCGAGGCAGTGTGTGCAATGGGTCAGATCACTGTCACAGCTACTCCATCTAGTCGCTTCGGCGTAAGAGCACGCTTACTACTAGCGTTTTTGAGCATTACCGCGTTTGTCGTCCTTGCAGCGGTCGCGGCGGTGTATTCGTTCCTCAGGATTGGCGACGTGCTCGACACGATCACTGAGGAGCGCGTGCCGGTGGCGTTGATCGCACAAGAACTCTCCCGTCAGGCGGAACGGATCGTGGCGGTCGGTCCAGCGATGCTGACCTCCACGACCCTTGATGAGCAAGATCAATTATCGGAAGAGATGTACAAGACGAGCGAGCGTCTCAACGAACTGCTCGTCGATCTGGAAAATACAACCGTGGATGTGGAGGCGGTAGCGTCCATCAAGAATCTGACCGAACTGTTGACCTTCCAAGTCATCAGTCTGGACGGAATCTTCGTGAACAACATCACTCTACTCGAGAGAAAGGAGGAACTGCTGCGTCAACTCGCCACCACCCACGATCTGACTGGGGAATTTCTTACGGTAGAGGCCAAGGTCGCCCGGGCAAAGGCGGTGAAGCTGCAGAAGATGCTCAATAAATCAGGCCTTGAACCCACGCAACGTCAGAAACTCTTTGAGCATCTGTCCGATTCCATCGATATGACAGTACTGCTCGATGAGGCGCGATCGGAAACAACCGCCATCAATAGCACGTTGCTGCGTGTCGCTTTGGCCAAAGTCTCGGCCACCGAAACGCTGACCTCAGCGGGACCGACCTCGGATGACTTCCCGACTCTGGCCGGCGCTATGAAGGACTCGCTGAGCAACCTCGAGGCCATCGCGGATCAGATCGATCCTGCTGCCGGTGCCACCCTTCTGTCCCATGTAGAAAAATTTCGGAAATTTGCTGAGGGCAATCGCAGTTTGTTCCGGACTAGATCTCTCGAGCTGGATCAGCTGTTCGAGGCGAAACGACAGCTGGCGTCCAATGCTGATTTCTCACGGCGACTCACCGGGGCGATCGACGAATTGGTAGCGCGTACAAAAAACGACATGTCGATTGCCAGCCTCGAGGCAAAGGCGGTGCAGAGAACAACGACCGGAATCATGATCGCGGTGGTGGCTATGAGCCTCATCAGCTCAGCGCTTATTGTGTGGTTGTACGTGAGCCGGAATCTAGTTGCTCGTTTACGGGCGTTGAGTAACAGCATGCTTGATATTGCGAATGGTAACCTGCAAGCCGAGATTCACTACGGAGGCCAAGACGAGATCGCGCAAATGGCGGGCGCGCTCACCGTGTTCCGAGACACGGCCGTCAAAATGGAGGAAGCCAACCTGCGTGAAATCGACGAAGCTCGCCGCCGGTTGATAGACGCGATCGAGAGCATTTCCGAAGGTTTCTCGCTGTATGACGCCGACGATCACCTGGTGGTGGCGAACAATCGGTACAGAACACTCTTGTATCCGGGAATGTCGGACGTTATTAAGCAGGGCTCTCCTTTCGAATTGATCATCCGCACTGCAGCCGAACGGGGCCTGATAAGCGACGCCGAGGGTCGGATTGAGGAGTGGGTAGAGCAACGGCTTAAGATGCATCGCGAGCCAGGCGAACCACATCTACAGCATCGTCGAGACGGAAGCTGGATCCGCATCAGCGAACGGAAGACGGAAGACGGAAGCACGGTGGCCGTGTATTCGGACATCACCGAGCTCAAGCGACGCGAAGAAGAAGCCCAGGCCGCGAGTCGCGCCAAGAGCGAGTTCCTCGCGACGATGAGCCATGAGATCCGTACGCCTATGAATGGCGTGATCGGTATGGCTGGCTTGTTATTGGACACTGATTTGGACCGCGAGCAGCGCGATTTTGCGGAGATCATTCGGCATAGTGGCGAGGCTCTACTGACGGTCATCAACGCTATTCTTGATTTCTCGAAGATCGAGGCCGGTCGCCTTGAACTCGAGGAACAAGCGTTTGAGGTGCGCGACTGTCTCGAAACCGCCATCGACCTACTGACCAACGAAGCATCGACCAAGGGGCTGGACTTGGCATACATCGTCGAGGGTGAGCTGCCAGAAGCGCTGGTGGGCGATGTTACCCGTCTCCGTCAGATTTTGATCAACCTGTTGGGTAACGCCATCAAGTTTACTGACAAAGGGGAGGTGGTCTTGTCGGTGACGAGCCGTCCCCTCAGCGCCGCCGATGGGGAACAATACGCCCAAGCGTCCGGTGAACCGTGGCATGAGTTCCATTTTGTGGTCCGGGATACGGGTATCGGAATTCCGGCAGACCGAATGGACCGACTCTTCCAATCCTTCAGTCAGGTGGATGCATCCACAGCGCGCCGATACGGGGGCACTGGATTGGGGCTCGTTATCAGCAAGCGGTTCTGCGAGCTGATGGGCGGCACGATGTGGGCCGAAAGTGCGGGGATCCCTGGTCAGGGAACCCAGTGTCATTTCACCATTCGCGCACAGAGCGCGCCCAGCACCGAGCATACATACTTACATGAAACACAGTCCCAGCTGACCGGTAAACGCGTGCTGATTGTGGACGACAGTGCGACAAACCGGCGCATTCTAACCCTGCAAACGCAATCGTGGGGCATGGTGCCACGAGATACCGAGTCACCCGAACAAGCACTGGAATGGCTGCGACAAGGCGAACGTTTTGCCGTGGCGCTTTTGGACATGGAAATGCCCGAGATGGATGGCCGGGCCCTGGCGTCCGAGATTCGTAAGTTGCCAGGTGCTCAAAACAAAAATGAATTGCCGCTGGTGATGTTGTCATCGCTCAGCGAACGGGAAACGGTGCGACGACTCGATGACGAAGAGGCCCAGTTTTCCGGGATTCTCGCCAAACCTATCAAGCCATCTCAACTGTTCAATTCGTTGATCGATATTTTCGGCGATGACACATTGCGGGAAAATCGGCGCGTAAGCGAAGCCAAATCGTTATTCAATCGAAATATGGGGGAAGAGGTACCGCTTCGAATTCTACTGGCCGAAGACAACGCCATCAATCAAAAACTTGGCCTTCGACTGTTGGAGCGCCTCGGTTATCGCGCAGACGTCGCGGCCAATGGCTTCGAGACCCTGGATGCGCTGCGTCGGCAACCATATGATGTCGTGCTCATGGACGTGCAAATGCCGGATATGGACGGCTTAGAGGCAACCCGCCGCATCGTCAAGGGCTGGCCGAGCGATAAGCGACCGCGCATCATCGCGATGACCGCCAACGCTATGCAAGGCGATCGTGAGATGTGCTTGGAGGCAGGGATGGACGACTATATTAGCAAACCGATACGAACAGAGAAGCTGATCGAATCACTGAGCCGATGCCGCTCGCTCACCGATGTAAGGTGGGACCCGTCCGTGTACGGGGCCAAGCAATCCAGCGTTCTCAAGCTGCCAGGAATGGATCATGCCAGCCCACGCAGGAGCGACGGTGAAGACCGGGCATCAGCCAATCCACTTGCCTCAAAGGTGCGAGAGAGCGTGGAGAAACTAACCGGAGGAGACAGGGACTTCTTGGCCGAGCTGATCGACACGTTCCTCGAGGATGCGCCGGGCATGTTGGAAACGATGCGTGAGAGTGTCGAGCAGGGCAAGGCGCTAGAACTGAGAATTGCGGCCCACAGCCTTAAGTCCAACAGCGTCGACTTTGGTGCTGAAAGCCTGGGGGACCTATGTAGACGAGCGGAGATACTGGGTAGGGACGACAACCTGGGTGGAGCGAATAACCTGGTTACGCAGGCCAGGGAGGAATACGAGAAGTTGGAGGCGGTGCTGAAAACATTGCGCGCACAAGCATAACGTAAAAGTGGACGGCAGACCTTCATCCGTGATTCCGTAGACAGCCAATTGAGCCGCGACGACGAATATCCACAACTTCGGAGCAGACCATGACTCACGAACTCAATCGCATATTGTTGGTGGATGACGATCGACAGACCCGTCTCAAGCTGTCCCGAAATCTCGAGAGCGAGGGTTACACCGTGGGCGTCGCGCAGGGTGGCCGCCAAGCGTTGGACATGCTGGAGTCCGAGTCGTTTGATTTAATCATTCTGGATATTTTGATGCCGGAGGTAGATGGATTCACCGTGCTGAGCCAGGTAAAAGCCACCCCCGCGTTGAGCGAGATTCCAGTGGTCGTGATCTCGGCAGTGGATGACCCCGATAGTATCGAGAAGTGCCGGCAACTGGGGGCGGCGGAGTATCTGATAAAACCCGTTTCCGCTGAGCACCTAAACGCGTGTGTCAGCAGCGTGCTTGCAGCAAAATAGAGTGCCCCATGGTGCCGCCGTTGGATTTTTCGATGGTAATTGTCTGCTGGATATGGAACTGACAGGCCGCGAGCCACACAGGAATCTTACGCAATGACTGACACCCTTGGTCACATCCTCGCGGTTGACGACAATCGCATGAATCGGCTCAAACTGGTTCGCATGTTGGAGAAAGAAGGTTACGGCGTGAGTCAAGCGGAGGGTGGTCGCAAGGCGTTAACTATGCTCCGCTCCAATGTTTTTGATTTAGTCCTACTCGATATTCTTATGCCGGACGTCGATGGTTTCCAAGTGTTACGGGAAATGAAACAAGATGCTGCGCTACGCGAAATTCCGGTGATCGTTGTGACGGCGGTGGAAGAAATGAACAGCGTGAATGAGTGCTTGGAATTGGGAGCGGTGGACTACGTGGCAAAGCCCGTCGATGCGAAGCTACTGATAGATCGCGTCTGCAACTATATCAGGGAATCCTGATGGGCGTACCCGATAATGGCTGCACCGGTAGCGGGGAGAGCGGCGCATGAGCGATGGACTTGGACATGTATTGGTCGTCGATGACAATCGGTTGAACCGCCTAAAGCTTGCCCGGGGTCTTGAGCAACAGGGATATGCCGTGAACACCGCAGAGAATGGGCGCGAGGCGCTGGAAATGCTGCGCTCGACGTCATTCGAATTACTACTGCTCGATATCATGATGCCGGAGATGGATGGCTTCCAAGTTCTCGAGGAGATGAAAAGCGACCCCGGCCTGCGCGATATTCCGGTCATCGTTATCTCAGCGCTGGAAGAAATGGACAGTGTGGTGAAATGCATAGAGATGGGTGCCGAAGATCATATGCCCAAGCCCTTTGATCCGACCTTGCTCAATGCGCGGATTGGCGCCAGCCTCGAAAAAAAACGGCTACGTGACGAAGTGGTCGAACAGCTTAACTTCATTCGCGACATTTTCGGCAAATACGTGCCGGAAAGCATCGCTAAACAGATTGTTGCCGGAAAGGGTATTCTGGAGCCGACTCAGACGACGGCAACGATCCTATACACCGATATCGAGTCCTTCACCAGCATCGCCGAAAGCATTCCGCCTAAGCAAGTCGTTCAAATGCTGAACGAATACTTTCCGGCGGTTATCGAACCGATTACGCGTTACGGCGGTGTGGTCAATCAGTTTCAGGGCGATGCGATGCTGGTTACTTTCAATATTCCCATCCAAGATTCACAACACGCAGATCACGCGGTGAACGCAGCGCTGGAGATACAGGAACTATTGAAAGGGACAACGTTTGCAGGTGTCGCGTTGCGTACCCGCATTGGAATTAACACCGGCGAAGTGATTGCTGGAAATGTGGGTGCCGGAGATCGGATTAACTATACCGTCCACGGTGATGCGGTGAACCTTGCCGCCCGGCTCGAGCAGTTGAATAAGCAGCATGGGACATTAGTCCTCATCTCCGAATCCACGGTCGCTTTATTGAATGGAGTGTACCCTATTGAACCGCTCGGAGAGGTGGAGATTCGAGGAAAAACGCAGTCCGTTCGCATTTTCAGTCCGCGTGCTGATCTGTGAGTTGAAATTATGGTGTCTTCAGTGGCCTGTTGGCGCTTCGCGCTATCGCTTGTGTCCCTGCCCGCGTGAGCGGCGGACCCGGAAGGTGGGGCGCTCGGCGAGTACTCACCGTTGCCACAGCTCTTCGTCCCGCCGGCCCGCGGACGTGGAGATACTGGACGACGGCGTCGACTTCGAGCGCAGCGAGATCACCTATCCCAACGGCTCTCACATTGCCGGAGACGACCGTACGCTCGCGGAGGCCGGCGTTCATCTCTCCAACACCATCAGCTGACTTTTTGGCAATAGCAGGCTGATCCGACAGCGAAGCACACGTGATAGCAAAGATCGCTGGGGGTTAGAGGGCGGATCTACTTCTCGATTATCACGCCCGCCTGCCCAGTTTCCCCGGCTGGGGTAATGACGAGCAGCTCCACACCTTCCTCCACCAGCTCGCCTTCGCTGAAGGAGACTGCCGTCACGGTGCCGTCGACGGGAGCGTGAATGGTGTGCTCCATCTTCATGGCTTCGATGATCATCAAAGCCTGGCCCTTCTCGACGCTGGCATCGCGGTCCACCAGCACCGCGATCACGCGCCCGGGCATGGGCGCCACCAGCAGTCCCGTCCCGGCGTCCTCCCGGGCGCCGGGTCGATCGCGATCCTCGCAACGCACGCGCAACTGCCGTCCGCAATAAAACACGTCCAGGTCATGGCCATCGCGTACCACGTCGACCTGCAGCCGTCGCGCTCCGATGGTTGCCTGGAGCTCGCCGTCGTCCAGTAATCGGCCACGGGCGGCGACGCTGCCCGTGGCGAGCGCCAACACCAAGCCGTCTTCCTGGTAACGGATCGGTACACGGATGTCGCACCCACCCACGTGGAGGACGACGATGTCCTCGGCCGGGGCGTTGCTACGCCACGTCGGCAGCGTATGCCAGGGCGAATGTGGATCCTGCGTTTCACTGCCTCTCGTCCTGCTGCAGGCGGCCTGCTCGAGAAGCACGTAAAGACAGGCGACGGCGATGCCCAGTTCCTCTTCGTCGTTGCTCGAAGACGGGGCACCGAGCGCGTCGACGAAGCCCGTATGCACTTTCGCCTTGGCGAATGCGTCGCTGGCCGCGACCCGTTTCAGCAACGGGATGTTTGTGGGCAGACCGGCGATGCGGCAATCGTCGAGGGCGAGACGCATTCGCTGTACGGCGTCATCGCGATCGGCTCCGTGGACGATGAGCTTGGCGATCATCGGATCGTAGTGAATTCCGATCTCGTCGCCCTGGCGCACGCCTGTGTCGACGCGCACCGGACCATGGGCAGCGGGAACGGCGAAGCGCAGCAGCCTGCCGGTGGCGGGGAGAAAATTCCGCTGTGGATCTTCGGCGTAGATGCGGGCCTCGATGGCATGGCCCGATGCACGAAGCTGTTTCTGACCGGCCGGCAGGGGCTCGCCCTGGGCTACGCGGATCTGCCACTCCACCAGATCCCTGTTCATGATCATTTCTGTGACCGGGTGCTCCACCTGCAGGCGCGTATTCATCTCCATGAAGAAGTAGTCGCCCTTCGAGGCGCCGTCGACCAGGAACTCCACGGTGCCGGCACCCCGGTAGTCCATGGCGCGGGCCAGCTCTATGGCGGTTTCCGCCATGCGGTGGCGCAGTGCTTTCGTCAATCCCGGGGCCGGCGCTTCCTCGACGATCTTCTGGTGCCGGCGTTGTATCGAGCAGTCGCGGTCGAATAGGTGCACGACATTGCCCTGCTGGTCGGCGAAGATCTGCACTTCTACGTGCCGCGGCCGCAACAGGTACTTTTCCAGCAGCAATCTGTCGTCGGCGAACGCCGCGCGGGCTTCCCGGCGAGAAGACGCAAGCGCCTCGATCAGTTCCGACGCGGATTCGACGCTGCGCATGCCCTTGCCGCCGCCGCCGGCTACGGGCTTGATGAGCACCGGGTAGCCGATTTCATCGGCGGCCGCAGCGAGGGCCCGGTCGGACTGATCGGAGCCCCGGTATCCGGGCAGCACCGGCACGCCCAGGCTGGCCGCAAGATCGAGAGCGGTGTTCTTGCTGCCCATGATGCGCATGGCCGTCGCCGGCGGGCCGATGAAACATATTCCCGCCTGCTGACAGGATTCGGCAAAGTCGGCATTCTCGGCGAGAAATCCGTAACCGGGGTGCAGCGCGTCGGCGCCGCTGCGAAGGCAGGCATCGATGACGGCCGCAATGTCGAGGTAGCTCTCGGCCGCCGGTGGCGGGCCTAAGCGAAAAGCTTCGTCGGCGCACGCCACGTGCAAAGCATCCGCATCCGCGTCCGAATAGACGGCCACGCTGCGGATACCTAAGCGCCCCACCGTGTCCATGATGCGGCAGGCGATCTCGCCGCGATTGGCGATCAGGATCTTATGAAAGCGGGTGCTCAATCACGGATCCAGGCGGGTGGCCGTTTGTCCAGGAAGGCAGCCACGCCCTCGCGGCCCTCTGCGGACGCGCGTTGCAGTGCGATGCGTTGCGCCACGTCGCCCAGCAGAGAATCGTCGATGGGCCGGTGGGCAACTGCCGCCACCAGCTCTTTGGCGGCTGCCATGGCGTGGGGGCTGTTTCCCAGCAGTTGGGAAATGAACACGTCGGCGGTGTCTTGCAGTTGCTCCAGGGGGCTCACTTGGTGGATCAGGCCAAGGCGCACGGCAACGCTCGCGTCGAAACGCTCGGCTGTGAGAAAAAGGCGGCGGGCCTGGCGTGCGCCAATGGCTTCGATGACGAAAGGGCTGATGGTGGCAGGGATGAGGCCGAGCTTGACCTCCGAGAGCGAAAAACACGCATGGACATTTGCTACCGCAATATCGCAACAGGCGATCAGTCCGACGCCGCCGCCGAAGGCGTTGCCGTGGACGACGGCCAGGGTCGGCCGCGGAAAATTCGCAAGCTTGTGAAATAAGCGTGCGACCCGGCGTGCGTCTTGCAGATTCTCATCCGGGGAGTACTCGGCCATGCGCCGCATCCAGTTCAAGTCGGCGCCGGCGGAAAAGCTCAGGCCGCGGCCGATGACTTTTACCAGACGCACATGGTTGTCGCCGGCCAGCTCATCCAGCGCCTCGCTGAGGCGCGCGATGAGCACATCGTCGAACGCGTTGTGCACGTCGGGGCGATTGAGAATGAGCGATGCGACGCCGCGTTCGTCGATCTCGGTCACTATGGGTTCTGAGTTCATGTCACATCCTGAATACGCCGAAGTCGGTTTTCTCTATGGGTGCGTTTAATGACGCCGATATGCCGAGCCCCAGGACGTCCCTGGTGTCGCGCGGATCGATGATGCCGTCGTCCCACAGGCGCGCGCTGGCATAGTAGGGGTGACCTTGGCGCTCGTACTGTTCGCGAATGGGGCGCTTGAAGGCTTCCTGCTCGTCGGCGCTCCATGCTTCGCCCTTGCGTGCCAGGTTGTCGCCCTTGACCTGCGCCAGAACATTGGCTGCCTGCTCGCCGCCCATCACCGAGATGCGCGCGTTCGGCCACATCCACACGAAGCGCGGGCCGAAAGCACGCCCGCACATGCCGTAGTTTCCGGCTCCGAAGCTGCCGCCGATGATGACCGTGAATTTCGGCACGCGCGCGCAAGCGACGGCGGTGACCATCTTGGCGCCATCCTTTGCGATCCCGCCGGACTCGTACTTCTGGCCAACCATGAAGCCGGTGATATTTTGCAGAAACACCAGCGGTATTCCCCGTTGGCTGCAGAGTTGCACGAAGTGCGCGCCCTTTTACGGCGGATTCGGAAAACAGGATACCGTTGTTGGCGAGGATGCCCACCGGGTAGCCGTGAATACGGGCGAATCCGCATACCAGCGTGGCGCCGTAGAGCCGTTTGAACTCGTCGAAATCAGACCCATCGACGACCCGTGCGATGACTTCGCGCACGTCGTAGGGAACACGTACGTCCGACGGTATGATCCCGTAGAGCTCGGCCGGATCGTGAAGCGGCGCTTGCGGTGCCTGGGGCGACAGTGTCGGCGTCTTGGTGCTGCCCAGGTGCCGCATTGCCCGGCGCGCAATGCCGAGCGCATCCGCATCGTCCACGGCCATGTGGTCCGTGACCCCGGAGGTGCGGCAATGGACATCGGCGCCACCGAGATCCTCCGCGCTCACTTCTTCCCCGGTGGCCGCCTTCACCAACGGGGGGCCGGCGAGAAATATGGTGCCCTCGCCGCGCACGATGATGCTTTCGTCGGACATGGCCGGCACGTAGGCGCCGCCGGCGGTGCACGATCCCATGACCACGGCGATCTGGGCGATGCCCTTGGCCGACATGTTGGCTTGGTTGTAGAAAATTCGGCCGAAGTGCTCGCGGTCCGGAAACACCTCGTCCTGATTGGGCAGGTTGGCGCCGCCGGAATCCACCAGGTAGATGCAGGGCAGGCGATTCGCTTCCGCGATCTCCTGGGCGCGTAGATGTTTCTTTACCGTGACGGGGAAGTAGGTGCCGCCCTTGACCGTGGCGTCGTTGGCGATAACCATGCATTCGCGCCCGGCCACCCGGCCGATTCCGGTAACAATTCCTGCTGCCGGTACCTGCTCATCGTACATGCCGTAGGCGGCGAACTGGGACAGTTCCAAAAAGGGCGAGCCCCCATCCAGCAACAGGCGGATACGCTCGCGCACGGGCAATTTGCCCCGTGCGGCGTGCTTCTCCCGGGCCTGTTCGCTGCCGCCGAGCGTGATCGCTTCGACCTTTTCACGCAGATCCGATACCAGCGCCTGCATCGCTTCGGCGTTGGCGCGAAAGGCATCGTCCCGGGGATCGATGGTGCTGTCGAGGATTGGCATTTCGTTAGTTCTGATCTACCACCCGCCGGTTTCCAACCACTTGTCCACTTCGTCCAGCCGATCGTTGCCCCAGAAGGGCTCGCCATCGACGATGAAAAAGGGCGAGCCGAAAACGCCGCGCGCGATGGCCCCGTCGGTCTCCTGGCGGAGGCGATCCTTGACCGCCTGGTCGGCGAGGGCGGCGCGGGTCTCGTCGGCATCCGCACCGGCGCTGGCAGCCAACTCCACCACCATGTCTACCTCACTGATGTTGTGTCCGTCGATGAACAGCGCCGCGTACACCCGCCGGGCGAAATCCCGGGCCTGCAGAGGGTCGCGATCCGCCAGCCAGTAGAACGCCCGGCAGGGTGCGATGCTGGCGATGGGAAACGGAGGAGGGGGCGGGTTGAAGGCGATGCGCAAGCGGCGCGCCGTGCGCGTGATGTCGTGGTGTGCGTACTCGGCGATCATCTTTCGTTGCACCAGAGGTTCGCTGCCGGTGATTTTCATGGCCGCGCCCATGAGATAGGGCCGCCAGATGACGTCCCGCCCATGGCGTTGCCCGACGTCGTCCACCCGGCAACTCCCGAAATAGCCGTAGGGCGACGAGAAGTCGAAAAAGAATTCCATAGGCCCCTTTCCACTCGCGCTCATGCCCTTACCCTCTCGATGGCCATGGCGGTCGCTTCGCCGCCACCGATACACAGGGCCGCCACGCCGCGCTGGAGATCGTATTGCTCCAGTGCCGCCAGCAGGGTGACGAGAATACGCGCGCCGGATGCACCCACCGGGTGACCCAGGGCGCAGGCGCCGCCGTGCACGTTCACCTTGTCGTGGGGCAGGTCCAGATCCCGCATGGCCGCCATGGTGACCACGGCGAAAGCCTCGTTGATCTCGAACAGATCCACGTCCGGCGTGGACCATCCGCACCGTTCCAGCACCCTGCGGACCGCGCCGATGGGTGCGGTGGTGAACCAGGCGGGTTCCTGGGCGTGGCTTCCATGGGCGCGGATCTCCGCGCGCACGGGGAGCTGGCGCCTTGCCGCTTCGGAGCGGCGCATGAGCACCAGCGCCGCCGCGCCGTCGGAGATGGAGCTGGAATTGGCGGCCGTGACCGTGCCGCCTTCGCGGAAGGCGGGCTTGAGATGCGGGATCTTTTCCGGCTTCGCTTTCCCCGGTTGCTCGTCCAGGGTTACCTGGCTCTCTCCGGAACGACTGCGCACGGTTACCGGCACGATTTCTCTGTCGAAGCTGCCGCTCGCGATGGCTTTTTGCGCCCGCTCAAGAGAGGTGATGGCAAAAGTGTCCTGGGCCTCGCGGGTGAATTGGTAATGTTGCGCGCAATCCTCGGCGAAGACGCCCATGAGACCGCCCTTGTCGAAGGGATCCTCGAGACCGTCCACGAACATGTGGTCGAGTATCTTGCCGTGACCCATGCGATAACCGGTGCGCGCCTTCTCCAGCAGGTAGGGGGCATTGCTCATGCTCTCCATGCCGCCGGCCACCATCACGTGGTTGCTGCCCGCGCGCAGCAGATCGTGGGCCAGCATGGTGGCTTTCATGCCCGAGCCGCACATCTTGTTGATGGTCGTGCAACCGGTGTGCTTGCCGAGCCCGGCGCCGAAGGCCGCCTGCCTGGCGGGCGCCTGGCCCTGGCCGGCGGGCAGCACGCAACCCATGATGACTTCTTCCACGTCGTCGTTGGCGACGCCGGCGTCAACCATGGCGCCGGCGATGCTGGCGGCACCCAGCTCGGCGGCGGTGACGTTGCTGAAGTCTCCCTGAAACCCGCCCATGGGCGTGCGCGCCGTGCCGACGATGACGATGGGATCATTGTTGGCATCATCGTCGGGATCAGTGTTGCTCATGTCTCGTCTCCTCAACCGGTTTCCTGGAACAGCTCGCGGCCGATCAGCATGCGTCGGATCTCCGAAGTGCCCGCGCCGATCTCGTAGAGCTTCGCGTCGCGCAGCAGGCGACCGGTGGCGTAGTCATTGATGTATCCGTTTCCACCCAGGCACTGGATGGCTTCCAGCGCCATCCATGTGGCGCGCTCGGAGGCGTAGAGTATCGCGCCGGCGGCGTCCTTGCGCGTGGGACCGCCCTGATCGCAGGCCCGGGCCACCGCATACACATAGGCTTTGCTGGCGTTCATGGTGGTGTACATGTCGGCCAACTTTCCCTGCATCAGTTGAAAGTCGCCGATGGGGCGATCGAACTGTTTTCGCTCGTGCACATAGGGTACGACGATGTCCATGCAGGCCTGCATGATGCCCAGGGGCCCGGCGGCCAGCACCACGCGCTCGAAGTCGAGCCCGCTCATGAGCACGTTGACGCCGTGGCCGATTTCACCGAGCAGATTCTCCTCGGGCACCTCGCAGTCGTCGAACACCAGCTCGCAGGTGTTGGAGCCGCGCATGCCGAGCTTGTCGAGCTTCTGGGTGGTGGAGAAGCCTTTGAAGCTTTTCTCCACGATGAAGGCACTGATGCCTCGCGACCCGGCTTGCTGGTCGGTTTTTGCGTACACCACCAGCACATGGGCATCGGGGCCGTTGGTGATCCACATCTTGGTGCCGTTCAATATAAAGCGATCGCCTTGCTTGCGTGCCTGCAGGCGCATGCCGACCACGTCGGAGCCGGCGCTCGCCTCGCTCATGGCCAGCGCGCCCACCTGTTCGCCGCTCACCAGACCCGGCAAATAGCGTTGCTTCTGCTGGCGGTTGCCGTTTCGCCGGATCTGGTTGACGCACAGATTCGAGTGCGCGCCATAGCTCAGGCCCACCGAAGCCGACGCGCGGCTTACCTCTTCCATGGCCACCACGTGCTCCAGATAGCCCATGGCGGCGCCGCCAAACTCCTCTTCGACGGTGACGCCGAGAATGCCCAGCGCTCCCATCTTGCGCCACAGGTCGTCGGGAAAGGCGTTGCGTTTGTCGATGTCGGCGGCCCGCGGGGCGATCTCGTCGTCGGCGAAGCGCCTGACGGAATCCCGCAGTAAGTCGGCGCTTTCACCGAGGGCGAAATCCAGGCTGGGAAGCTGGTTCGAGATCATGGTGGGATTCTCTGTGGTGATTTCTCTTTGACTGGTGCTCTTTAACGGCTTTTCTTTCGCCCAGCTCCGTCCCTTGTCAGGCTTCGTCCCGGTGCCCGTGCATGGTCATGAGAGTTTGCAGCAGGGTGGCGCAGAGGCGCTCGCGGCCGTCTTTGCGCACCATTACGTCGGCCCGGGATACGACCAGTGTGCGGCCGGGTTTGATGACCTGGCCCCGGGCCGTCAGGTAGTCGCCGTCCGCCGGCGCCAGCAGATTGAGCTTGTACTCCACGGTCAGCACGCTGGCATCCGCCGGCATCAGGCTGAAGCCCGCATAGCCGCCGGCGGAATCGGCAATAGTGCCGATGACGCCGCCGTGAAAAAAGCCGTGCTGCTGGCAAAGCGCCTCCTTGAAAGGCAGCTGAATTTCGCAAAAGCCCGGTTCGATGCGGGCAAGCTCGGCCCCCAGTAGCGCCATGATGCGTTGGCGGGCGAAGCTCGCCCGGACGCGCGCCGCGAAGGCCGGATCCCGGGCCTCGAATGCGGTGCTGATGTGCTCTGGGGTATCCATGAATGGGGCTGTCCGGCGGGGTCTGTCAAAGGTAGTTGACGTTTACGTAAACGTCAACTCCGTAATTCTTCAAAGAGCGACTTTCAGCCCACATGGGGCTCATTCTGAAGCAGCTTGGCGCAACGTTGCTCCAGGGTATCGAGCTCGTCCAGCACATGCTCGATGTCCTCTTTCTGCACCAGCAGCTCCCTGCGCCGGGCACGGATCTTCTCGATGAAGCTGCGAAGCTGCCCGCCTTCACCCTCGGGGGCGTCGTAGAGGGCAATTAACTCATTGATTTCTTTGAGAGAAAAGCCGATCCGCTTACCCCGCAGGATGAGCTTCAGGCGCACCCGGTCGCGGACCTCGTAGATGCGATTCTGGCCGTTGCGGGTGGGGCTGAGCAGGCCCTGGTCCTCGTAGAAGCGGATGGTGCGCGTGGTGACGCCGAATTCCCGAGACAAATCGCCGATGCTGTACAAATCGCCCATGAAAGCCCTCGGTGCCCGATTCAGATGGCCGCAGCCTACCTTCCTTTTACGTAAACGTAAAGGTACCCAGGTCAGGAGGCCACAGCCAAAGGCTAAACTTCTCCCAGGGCGCGAAATAACACCCCTGCCCGTGGCCGCCTCTTGACGTTTACGTAAACGTCACTTAGGGTGCTGGTTTCCCGCCGCCAGGAGAGCAACATGGCCGAGCCTGCCCTCGCGAGTCTGCGATCCGTCGCCAAGCCGGCCGCGGCCGCCGCGCGCATTCGCTTCGTGACCGCCGCCAGTCTCTTCGACGGCCACGATGCCTCCATCAACATCATGCGCCGCATCCTGCAGGCGGCCGGCACCGAGGTGATTCACCTTGGCCACAATCGATCCGTTGAGGAGGTGGTGAGCGCGGCGCTCCAGGAGGACGTGCAGGGAATCGCCGTGAGTTCCTACCAGGGTGGCCACCTGGAGTACTTCAAGTACATGGTGGACATGCTGCGCCAGCGGGGCGGCGAGAACATCCGCGTCTTCGGCGGCGGCGGCGGCGTCATCATCCCCGAAGAGATCCGCGCCCTGCACGAATACGGGGTGACACGCATCTACTCCCCCGGCGACGGCCAGCGCCTGGGGCTGCAAGGCATGATCGAAGACATGATCGCCGCCTGCGGGGATCCCCGGCAGCACGACGTGGATGGGGCCCTGGATGATGCCCGGGGCGGTGACTGGCGCGCCTTGGCAAGGCTGTTAAGCGCCATCGAGGACGGTAGCCTGGACAAGGCCCAGCGCCGGCGCTTGATGGACGCCGATACCAGCGGCGTCCCTGTGGTGGGGATTACCGGCACCGGTGGCGCGGGTAAGTCCTCACTAACCGACGAAATCGTACGGCGATTTCGCCTGGACCACGACGACGCCCTGAAGATCGCCATCCTCGCGGCGGATCCCTCCCGGCGTAAAACCGGCGGCGCGCTGCTGGGCGACCGCATCCGCATGAACGCCATCGACCACGCCAACATCTACATGCGATCTCTGGCCACCCGCGTGTCCGGTAACGAGGTGCCCCAGCACTTCGAAACCGTGATCGCCGCGGTCCGTCAGGCGGGCTTCGATCTGGTGCTGGTGGAGACATCGGGGATCGGCCAGGGCGACGCCGCCATCGTGCCGCTGGTGGACCTTTCCATGTATGTGATGACACCGGAATTCGGCGCCGCCAGCCAGCTGGAAAAGATCGACATGCTGGATTTCGCCGATCTGGTGGCCATCAACAAGTTCGACCGCAAGGGCGCCGAGGATGCCCTGCGCGACGTGCGCAAGCAGATGCAGCGCAATCGCGAGGCCTTCACCGCCACCACCGAATCCATGCCGGTCTACGGCACCATCGCTTCGCGATTCAACGACGACGGCGTCACCGCGCTCTACCAGGGTTTGAGCGCACTGCTGGCCGAACGCGGTTTCGAGCACCGGTCTGCCGGCCGCCTGGGCGTGCAATCGCGGCGCGCGTCCAGCGCCGCCGCCGCCATCGTGCCCCCCAGCCGTGGCCGCTATCTGGCGGACATCGCCGAATGCGTGCGCGGCTATCACGACAGCGTGCACCAACAGGCGCGTCTCGCCCGGGAGCGCCAGCAGCTTCGCGAAGCGCGGCGCATGCTGGGGGATGGGGGTGAGCAGCATCAGGCCCTCGAGCGGCTCATCGACGAGCGCGATCAGTCCATGGACCCCCGCGCCAGAAAGCTTCTGGAGCAATGGCCGTCGGTGAGGAGCAGTTACTCCGGCCAGGAGCTGGTGGTCAAAGTGCGTGATCGGGAGATCACCACGGCGCTCACATACACCACCCTGTCTGGAACCATCCTGCCGAAAGTCGCGTTACCGCGCTACCAGGATGACGGCGACACCTTGCACTGGCTGCTGAAAGAAAACCTGCCCGGACATTTCCCTTATACGGCCGGCGTATTCCCATTCCGGCGCGAGGGCGAGGACCCGTCGCGCATGTTTGCGGGCGAAGGCGACGCGTTCCGCACCAACCAGCGCTTCAAGTATCTTTCCCGACACGCCGAGGCCAAGCGCCTGTCCACGGCTTTCGATTCCGTGACCCTGTACGGCTTCGACCCGGCTCGGCGCCCGGACATCTACGGCAAAGTGGGTAACTCCGGAGTCTCCATCGCGACCCTGGACGACATGAAAGTGCTCTACGACGGCTTCGATCTGTGCGATGCGAAGACCTCGGTGTCCATGACCATCAACGGACCGGCGCCCAGCATTCTGGCCATGTTCCTGAATACCGCCATCGACCAGAAGCTCGATGCCCTGCGTGACGAGCTCGGTCGCGAGCCCAGCCAGGAGGAAGCGGCCGCGAAAAAGGCCTGGGTGTTGAAAAACGTGCGCGGCACCGTGCAGGCCGACATCCTCAAAGAGGATCAGGGACAGAACACGTGCATTTTTTCCACCGAGTTCAGCCTGCAGGTCATGGGCGACATGGCCGAGTATTTCATCGACAAGCGCATCCGGAATTTTTATTCGGTGTCCATTTCCGGCTATCACATCGCCGAAGCCGGTGCCAATCCCATCACCCAGCTCGCCCTGACACTCGCCAATGGCTTCACTTACGTGGAAGCTTATCTGGCGCGGGGCATGGGCATCGATGATTTCGCGCCGAATCTGTCTTTCTTCTTCTCCAACGGCATGGAACCGGAATACGCGGTCATGGGCCGGGTGGCGCGGCGCATCTGGGCAACCGCCATGCGCTTTCGATACGGCGCCAACCAGCGCAGCCAGAAGCTCAAATACCACGTTCAGACTTCCGGGCGCTCCCTGCATGCTCAGGAAATGGATTTCAACGACATCCGTACCACCCTGCAGGCGCTGATCGCCACCTACGACAACTGCAACAGTCTGCACACCAATGCTTACGATGAGGCCGTGACCACGCCCACCGAGGAGTCCGTGCGCCGGGCGCTGGCAGTGCAGTTGATCATTAATAAGGAGTGGGGGCTCGCCAAAAGCGAGAATCCGAACCAGGGGGCGTTCATCATCGACGAGCTTACCGATCTGGTGGAAGAGGCCGTGCTCCAGGAATTCGAACGCCTGGCGGATCGCGGCGGCGTGCTGGGCGCCATGGAGACCGGCTATCAGCGCGGCAAGATCCAGGACGAGTCCATCTACTACGAAAGGCGCAAGCACGACGGCTCGCTGCCCATCGTCGGCGTCAACACTTTCCTCAACCCCGACCCCGAGGAGGACAAGAGGCCCATCGAGCTGGCGCGATCCACCGAGGACGAAAAGGAAAGTCAGTTGCAACGACTGGCGGACTTCCACTCCCGCCACGCGGATACCGGCCCGGCCGCCCTGAAACGCCTGCAGGATGCTGCCATTCGAGGCGAGAACGTTTTCGCCATGCTCATGGACGCGGTACGCTGCTGCTCCCTGGGACAGATCACCGACGCCTTGTTCGAAGTCGGCGGTAAGTACCGACGATCCATGTAGGTTGGATTAATCTGTCCCCATTAATCCAACCTACAGCGCTCCGTACGGCTCTCAGGTAAGATCCGTCGCCATGTGCCTGATTTTTCTCGCCTGGCGACGGCATCCCGACTACCGGCTGGTGGTGGCGGCCAATCGTGATGAGTTCTACGCGCGGCCCACGGCGTCGGCGGCTTACTGGTCGGAGGCGCCGGATGTTCTCGCCGGTCGGGATCTGGAGGGTGGCGGTACCTGGCTGGGCGTCACCCGCGCGGGCCGATTCGCCGCCCTTACCAACGTTCGCAGCCGCATCGGTCACATCCCGGATGCGCCCACACGGGGGCAGCTGGTAAGCGAATTTCTTCTCTCCGCGTCTGCTCCCGGCGACTACCTGCAATCTGTCGCCGAGCAAGCCGGCGCCTATAACGGTTTCAATCTTCTTGTTGGCGATGGCGAGAGCCTGCACTGGTTTTCCAACCGCGGCGGCCAACCAACCACACTGGCACCGGGCATTTACGCCATCAGCAACGATCTTCTGGACACGCCATGGCCAAAGGTCGTGCGCGGGAAAGAACGCTTCCAGAACTTGCTCCAAGGGCGGGAAATCGACCCGTCCGCCATATTCGATCTGTTGACGGATCGGCAGTTCGCGGCCGATGAGGCCCTGCCCGATACCGGCATCGGATTGGTGCGGGAACGGGAACTGTCGCCGATCTTTATCGCTGCCGGCAACTACGGCACCCGCTCCTCCACCGTTCTCCTCATGGAAGGCAGCGGGAACGTCAGCTTCCACGAGCGCACCCATAAGCCTGGGATTGCCGGGAGCGAAACGCTAACATACAAGTACCCAGTTGAGTCCAACCGCACAGCGGTTTGACTTTAGCCTGACCGTGAAGCGGTCTAATAAACCTATTTCCATGGACTGCATTTTCTGCAAGATCATCGCCGGTGAGATTCCGTGCTTCAAACTATTTGAAAGCGATGACACTCTCGCTTTCATGGACATCAATCCCGCCAACGAGGGTCACGCGTTGGTGATTCCCAAAGAGCATTACGCGGATGTTCACACGGTTTCCGCTGCAGCGATCTCGTCCACCGTGATGACGGCGAAAATGATCGCGGCAGCCATAGAGAAAACGCTGAGCCCGGAGGGCATCAATCTGCTTCAGTGCAACGGGCCGGCGGCCGCGCAGTCGGTTCTGCATTTTCACATGCACGTTCTGCCGCGCCGGGACGGCGACGAGCTGAAGCTGAACTGGGGTCTGGAGCCCGGCGACATGGATGCCATCGGCAAGCTGGCGGAACGTATCCGCGCAAATTTACAATGACAAGGGGGGCGAGCGTGAAATTCGACGATATCAAAGTTTGCGTATTCGACGCGTACGGCACACTGTTTGATGTGCACACCGCCGTCGGCCATCACCGATCGCGCCTGGGCGACAAGGCCGACGCGGTCTCCGCCACCTGGCGCACCAAGCAACTCGAGTACACCTGGTTGCGCAGTCTCATGGATCGGTACGTGCACTTCTGGCAGATCACCGGTGATGCCCTGGACTACGCGTTGGATGCACACGGGGTTTCCGATCAGGCGTTGCGGGACGATCTCCTCAACGCCTATATGCAACTGGACTGCTATCCCGAGGTCCCGGAAGTTCTCGCCCGGCTCAAGGAGGGCGGCATGCGCACGGCGATTCTCTCCAACGGTTCACCGGACATGCTCCGTGCGGCGGTCAAGAACTCGAAGCTGGATGACTTGCTGGACGCGGTTTTTTCCGTCGACGACCTGGGTATTTTTAAACCTCATCCCAGCGTTTACCAGCTCGCCGTGGACAGGCTCGACGTCGAAGCCCGTCAGGTGAGCTTTCAATCCTCCAATGCCTGGGACGCCGCCGCCGCGGCGACCTTCGGCTTTCGTGTTGCCTGGGTCAATCGCTTCGAGCAGGCCAAGGAGCGCCTGCCGGACCAGCCCGATGTCCAGCTGACCACACTGAGCGAGCTGCCGGCGGTGGTGTTGCCGTGATCGGCTGTTACTCCTGTCGCTTCAGGGTGTCGCCGCCGTGGAGATAGCCGGAAGGGCGGCGTTGGTTACCGGCGCGGGCTCGGGCCTGGGGGCCGCCACCGCGCGCCTGCTTGCCGAGCGCGGTGCCCGGGTGGCGCTGCTGGACAGGGATATCGAGGCGGCTAGAGCCCAGGCGAAGCCCATCGGCGGTCTTGCCATCGCCTGCGATGTGGCCGATGCGGGTCAGGCGGAGTTGGCTGTGGCCGCGGCCCGGGTGGAGCACGGGGATGCCGCCATTCTCGTCAACTGCGCCGGTATCGCGCCGGCCCAGCGCGTGGTGGGCCGCGACGGACCGATGCCCCTGGAGGACTTCAACCAGGTTATCCAGGTAAACCTGGTGGGGACGTTCAACCTGATGCGCCTGGCCGCTGCCGGCATGACCACCTTGGAACCCCAGGGGGACAGCGGCGAGCGCGGTGTGATCGTCAACACCGCCTCGGTTTCCGCTTTCGAAGGCCAGATCGGCCAGGCTGCCTACAGCGCCTCCAAGGCGGGCGTGGCCGGCATGACCCTTCCCGTCGCCAGGGAGCTCGCGCGTTTCGGCGTGCGGGTCATGACCATCGCCCCGGGTCTCATGGGCACGCCCATGTTGCTTGGCATGCCCGACGAGGTTCAAGCGAGCCTGGCCGCGCAAGTGCCCTTTCCCACGCGCCTCGGGCGCCCCGAGGAGTATGCCGCCCTGGTTGCCCACATCGTCGACAATGCGATGCTCAACGGCGAGGTTATTCGCCTGGATGGCGCCATCCGCATGCAGCCGAAGTAATGGCATCCGGGGCCGGTATGCGGTTAGGATACGCATCTGCCAGCGCCTGACCGCCGGACTGCCGGCGGCGGCAAATGGCGAGTAAATTCAAACAATTAAAAAGTCTTTACGCAGTTCTCTTCCAGATAGAGTGAACCCGGCCGGAGTGTTCCGTCCGTCGCGCCATCCGGCGACGCTAGCGGGCACCGTGGCATACGCCGGGCGAGGGCGAGGAGGGTAAGTCAATGGTTGATTCAGCGACCGATGGCGGTGGGGGTGACTCCGCGCTGGACACTTTTCCCAAGTTGCTTCTGAATAATGCCGTTCGCTTTCGAGACGCCCACGCCACCCGCGAAAAGGAGTTCGGCATTTGGCAATCGTGGACCTGGCACGAACTTTCCGAGGGCGTGCAGGATCTGGCCTGCGGGCTCGCGGAGCTGGGATTCCAACGCGGTGACAAGATCGCCATTATCGGCGACAACCGCCCACGTCTCTATGCTGCCATGTGCGCAGCCCAGGCCCTTGGCGGTATTCCCGTGCCCATGTACCAGGATGCGGTGGCCAACGAGTTGCAGTACGTGGTCGATCACGCGGAGGTTCGCTTCGCCATTGTCGAGAACCAGGAGCAGGTGGACAAGCTGCTGGAGATCAAGGACTCCTGTCCCCGGCTCGAGTGCATCGTCTACGCAAACACCCGCGGCCTGCGAAACTACGAGCAGGACTTTTTGCATTCTTACCAGGACGTTCAGGAAAAGGGGCGGGCGCGCCGTCAAAAGGACGCGGCCTTTCTCACCGGCGAAATCGCCAAGGGCAAAGGGTTCGGATATCGCCATCATCCTCTATACCTCCGGAACCACCGGCAAACCCAAAGGCGTCATCCTGAGCCAGGACAACATTCTCGTGACGGCCAGGAACACGGTGAAAGCGGATGGTTTGCGCCAGGACGACGAAGTTCTCGCCTATCTACCCATGGCATGGGTCGGTGACAATATTTTCTCCTTCGGCCAGTCCTATGTGGCGGGCTTCTGCGTCAACTGCCCGGAAAGCAGCGCCACCGTCATGCACGATCTGCGCGAGGTCGGCCCCACGTACTTCTTCGCGCCGCCGGCCATTTACGAGAATCTCCTCACCAACGTCATGATTCGCATGGAGGACGCCTCGCGGCTGAAGCGCCACCTGTTTCATTACTTCATGAATGTCGCCAAACGCACAGGCTTGCGGGCGCTGGACGGAAAGCCGGTATCGCTGAAGGATCGGCTGCTCTATTGGCTTGGTGGGGTTGTCATCTACGACCCTCTCAAGAATACCCTCGGCTTCTCGCGTATTCGAATCGCCTACACGGCCGGCGAAGCCATCGGACCGGACATATTCGATTTTTACCGATCCTTAGGCATCAACGTCAAGCAGCTGTACGGCCAGACCGAGGCCGCGGTTTTCGTCACCATGCAGCCCGATGGTGAAGTCAAACCGGATACCGTCGGCAAGCCGGCACCCCAGGTGGACATCAAGATCACCGACGACGGCGAGGTGATGTACCGGAGCCCCGGCGTGTTCCAGTGCTACTACAAGAACCCCGAGGCCACCGCCGAGACCAAAACCGAGGACGGGTGGGTGCATACCGGGGACGCGGGATTTTTCGACGAGGACGGTCATCTCAAGATCATCGACCGCGCGAAAGACGTGGGCAAGCTCAACGATGGATGCATGTTTGCGCCGAAGTATATCGAGAACAAGCTCAAGTTCTTTCCGCAGATCAAAGAGGCGGTGGCGTTCGGCAACCAACGCGATTTTGCCGCCGTATTCATCAACATCGATCTGGAGGCGGTGGGCAACTGGGCCGAAAAACGCAATATTCCCTACGCCAGCTATCAGGAGCTGGCCGCGCGATCCGAGGTCATCGACCTCATTCAGGAGAATCTGGAAAAGGTCAACGTTGACCTGGCCGCCGATCCACATCTTGCGGGCTCGCAGATTCGGCGCTTTCTGGTGCTGCCTAAAGAGCTCGACGCCGATGACGGCGAGCTGACACGTACGCTCAAGGTGCGGCGCAAATTCGTCGCCGAGCGCTATGAGGCGCTGATCGACGCCCTCTACTCGGATAAGAACCGGTTTTCCATGCAGGTTCAGGTGACGTTCGAGGACGGCCGCACGGGCACCGTCAGCGCCGATTTGGTGTTGCGCGACGTGCAGAGCGTTGCGCCAGTGGCCAAGGCCAGCTGATGGAGAACGGCGTCCATGGCTGGTAGCGAGCGTCTTAACGGTGAGGTGATCCTCGACGTCGACAACATCAGCCTTGCGTTCGGTGGCGTGAAGGCGTTGCAGAACATCAGCTTCGATGTGCGCACAGGTGAAATCCGCGCCATCATCGGCCCCAACGGCGCGGGAAAAAGCTCGATGCTCAACGTCATCAACGGCTTTTACCACCCCCAGGATGGTGAAATCACCTACAAGGGCAAGACGCGCAAGCAGATGCGCAGCCACGAAGCGGCGGCCCAGGGAATCGCGCGTACCTTTCAGAACATCGCGCTGTTCAAGGGAATGACGACCCTGGACAACATCATGACGGGCCGTAATCTGAAGATGCACGTCAACCTGTTACTGCAGGCGCTGCACATCGGGCCGGCGCGGCGCGAGGAGATGGAGCATCGCGCCTACGTGGAGCAGGTCATCGATTTTCTCGAGATTCAATCGATCCGAAAAACGCCCGTGGGACGTCTGCCTTACGGACTGCAGAAGCGTGTCGAGCTCGGCCGCGCGTTGGCGGCGGAACCGGATTTGCTTTTGCTGGACGAACCGATGGCGGGAATGAACACCGAAGAGAAGGAGGACATGTGCCGCTTCATTCTCGACGTGAACGACGAGTTCGGCACCACCATCGTCCTCATCGAGCATGACATGAGTGTGGTCATGGATATCTCCGACCGTGTCGTGGTGCTGGACTACGGGCGCAAGATCGCCGATGGCTCACCGGACGAAGTCCGTGCCAACAAAGAAGTCATCGACGCCTACCTGGGTGTTGCGCATGATTGAATACAAAGGAACCGTGGAAATATCATGGAGCTCTTAAGCGCGATCTTCATCGCCCCATTTGTCGACATGTGGGAATTTCCCGCATTCTTCGTCGAGGTAGTCATCACCGGCCTGCTCACCGGCGTCATGTATTCCCTGGTGGCGCTGGGCTTCGTTCTCATCTTCAAGGCGTCCGGGCGTATTCAACTTTGCCCAGGGCGCCATGGTGCTGTTTGCGGCGTGACGCTGGTGGGTTTGATCGAAAAGGGTGTGCCCATATGGCTCGCGTTGATTCTTACCATGGTAGTGATGATCGCGCTGGCCTTCGCTGTCGAACGTTTGATGCTGCGCCCGCTGGTCAATCAAGATCACATCATCCTGTTCATGGCCACCATCGGACTGACGTTTTTTCTGGAGGGCTTTGGAGAAACCCTGTGGGGAAGCAACGTGAAGCGCCTCGATGTCGGCATTCCCAATGCATCCTTCGAAATCCACGGTGTGCTGCTCAACCAATTCGATCTGTTCGCCGCCGGCATCGGTGCGTGCTGGTGGCGGGGCTGGCGATTTTCTTCCACAAGACGCCGGTGGGCCGCGCCCTGCGCGCGGTTGCCGACGATCATCAGGCGGCGATGTCGGTGGGAATACCTCTCAAGACCATCTGGATCATCGTCTGGTCGGTGGCGGGCATCGTGGCCATGGTGGCCGGCATCATGTGGGGCGCGAAGAGCGGCGTGCAGTTTTCCCTGTCCCTGATCGCGCTGAAAGCACTGCCGGTGCTCATTCTCGGCGGATTCACCTCGGTGCCCGGCGCCATCATCGGCGGACTCATTATCGGCGTCGGCGAAAAGGTCGCGGAGATCTACTGGGGCCCGCTGGTGGGGGGCGCCATCGAGAACTGGTTCGCTTACATGCTGGCGCTGGCGTTTCTCCTGTACCGGCCCCAGGGGTTGTTTGGCGAAAAAATCATCGAAAGGGTTTAGATCCACATGCTCTACCGTGAAGCGGGACAATTCAAAACGAGCTATGCCGCCGATCAGGCGATGTTCCCCATCGTCCAGGACCGGTGGTTCGTATTCGCGCTGTTGCTGATTGCTTTCTTGGTCGTGCCGTTCATTGCCAACGAGTATTGGCTTCAGGCCGTGCTCATCCCGTTTCTGGTATTCAGCATGGCGGCCATCGGGTTGAATCTGCTCACCGGATATGCGGGCCAGCTGAGCCTCGGTACCGGCGCCTTCATGGCCGTGGGCGCCTACGCGAGCTATAAGCTCATCACGGCATTTCCCGATCTCAACGTCATCGTCATCTTTCTCATGGCCGGCGCCGTTGCCGCCGGCGTCGGCCTGATCTTCGGAATACCGAGTCTGCGCATCAAGGGCTTTTACCTGGCCGTCGCGACCCTGGCCGCACAGTTCTTCCTCAGTTGGATGTTCAACAAAGTGCCCTGGTTCTACAATTACAGCCCGTCGGGGACCATCACCGTGCCGCCGCGTACGGTTTTCGGCGTCATGGTCACCGGGCCGGAGGCCGTCGCCGAGGTGCGCTATCTGGTGGCCCTGGCACTGGTGGCGGTGTTGGCGCTGGCGGCCAAGAATATCGTGCGCAGCCGCATCGGGCGATCCTGGATGGCGATTCGGGACATGGATATCGCCGCGGAGATCATCGGCTTCAAACCCATGCAGACCAAGCTGACGGCGTTCGCCGTGTCGTCGTTCTATTGCGGTGTGGCGGGATCGATGATGCTGTGCCTGTGGCTGGGCAGTGCCGAAACCGAGGCCTTCGATATCAACGTCTCTTTCCAGGTGCTGTTCATGGTCATCATCGGCGGGCTTGGAAGCATATTGGGATCGTTCCTGGGTGCTGCCTTCATCACCCTGGTGCCGGTTTTTCTCACCAACGCGCCGCAGATTTTTGGAATCGTCATGGCCACCGACACCCAGAAGCATCTGGAGGTCATGATCTTCGGTGGCTTGATCGTCTATTTTCTCATCGTCGAGCCCCACGGCTTCGCGCGTCTGTGGCAGATCGCGAAGGAGAAGCTGAGGGTCTGGCCATTTCCTTACTAGAGACCGGCGCCTGAGCCCTGCGACTTTGCCCTGTTCCCGCCCCATGCTAGAGTCCGGGAGCAGGGCCTGACAACCCACAAATAAGCATAAGAGAGGCAGGAGGAATCCATGAATATCAAGAAGTTAGTTCTATCCGTCCTGGGCGCGGTAGTCGCGGCCACCGGCATTTTCGCCGGCCCGGCCATGGCCGCCGAGGAGCAGTTCTTTCCCATGCTCGTATACCGGACCGGCCCCTATGCCCCCAGCGGCATCCCCGTCGCCAACGGCTTTCGCGACTACTACACCATGCTCAACGAGCGCGACGGCGGCATCAACGGCGTCAAGGTCACCTTCGAGGAGTGCGAGACCCAGTACAACACCAAGCTCGGCGTCGAGTGCTACGAGAAGCTCAAGGGCAAGGGAACCCACGGCGCGACACTGTTCAATCCGTTCAGCACCGGCATTACCTATCAGCTGATCCCGAAGGCACCGGTCGATAAGATTCCGATATTTTCCATGGGCTACGGAAACACGGCAGCCGCCGACGGACGCGTGTTCCACTGGATCTACAATTTCCCCACCACCTACTGGAGCCAGGCTTCCGCGTTCATCAACTACGTGGGGCAACAGGAAGGTGGTCTCGACAAGCTCAGGGATAAGAAGATCGTCCATGTTTACCACAACAGTGCGTATGGCAAGGAGGCGAATCCCACCCTCGGCGTGCTGGCCGAGAAGTACGGCTTCAAGCTGACCCTGCTGGCCGTCGACCACCCGGGGCAGGAGCAGAAAGCGACCTGGCTGCAGGTCCGCAAGCTCAAGCCCGATTGGGTCTTCATGTCCGGTTGGGGCGTGATGAATCAGGTCGCGATCAAAGAGGCCGCGGCCATTAACTATCCCATGGATCACTTCGTCGGCAACTGGTGGTCCGGCAGCGACGCCGACGTCATTCCGGCCGGTGCTGGGTCCAAGGGCTACAAGTCCGCGGCTTTTCACCAGCCGGGCGCCAAATTCCGGGTGTTCGATGACATCATCCAGTATGTCTACAACGGCAACACCCTGGAGGCCCAAAAGAACAACATCGGTGAGGTGCTCTACAATCGCGCGGTCTTGAACGCCATGTTCGGCGCCGAGGCGGTGCACACCGCTCAAGGAAAGTTCGGCAACAAGGCCATGACCGGCGAGCAGGTTCGCTGGGGTCTGGAGAACCTGGACATCACCGAGGAGCGGCTCTCGCAGCTCGGCATGGAAGGATTCACGCGGCCGGTAAAGGTCTCCTGCGCCGACCATGAGGGCGGCGGTCCGATCCTCATCCAGCAGTGGGACGGCCAGCAGTGGAAGATCGTCAGCGACTGGATACCGACCATGCGCGACGTGGTGCGGCCGATGATCGAGAAAACGGCCGCGGCCTATGCCAAGGAGAACAACATCACTCCACGCAGCTGCAGCTGAGCCACGGCGTTAAATGCGAGGGCGGAGTGGCTGTGGGCGACGATCAACAACGGCACGGCACTGCTCGTCGTCAACAACATCGAGGTGATCTACGATCACGTCATCCTGGTGTTGAAAGGCGTTTCGCTGGAGGTTCCCGAGGGGGGCATCGTCGCTCTCCTCGGGGCCAACGGCGCGGGTAAAACCACCACCCTCAAAGCCATCTCCAACCTGCTCAAGTCCGAGCGCGGCGTCGTTACCAAGGGTTCCATCGAGTACAGAGGCGAACGCACCGACAGGCTCGATCCGTCGGAGCTGGTGCGACGCGGCGTGATCCAGGTGATGGAGGGTCGCCGTTGCTTCGAGCACCTGACGGTGGAAGAGAATCTGCTCACGGGCAGCTATACCCGCAAGGATGGCCGCGCCGCAGTCAATGAAGACATGGAGAAGGTCTATCATTACTTTCCGCGACTGAAAGAGCGGCGCAACGCACAATCCGGATACACCTCCGGCGGCGAGCAGCAGATGACGGCTCTGGGACGCGCACTCATGGCGCGTCCGTCGGTGATTCTTCTGGACGAGCCGTCCATGGGACTGGCGCCGCAGTTGGTGGAAGAGATTTTCGAAATCGTTGCCCAACTGAATGAGCAGGAAGGCGTGACATTTCTGCTGGCGGAGCAGAACACCAGCATCGCGCTGCGTTACGCCAAGTACGGTTATATTCTCGAGACCGGCAGGGTGGTCATGGACGGCGAGGCATCGGCGCTTGCCGAGAACGAGGACGTCAAGGAATTTTATCTCGGCGTCAGCGGCGACCACCGCAGGAGTTTTCGGGACGTGAAGCACTATCGCCGGCGCAAGCGCTGGCTGGCTTAGACGGCGGCCTTGTCGTACAGGCCAACCAATGTCCGCTCACTACGACGATCTCGAGACGCGCAGCCAGGAGGCGCGCAAACACGCGCTCGCGAAAGCCTTACCCGCGCAGATCGATAACGCCAAGCAGAAGGCTCCCGCCTACCGCACGCTCCTCCAAGGCGTGCCGGCGAACAGCGTCGACTCGCTGGTGGCGCTGGCCAGGCTGCCGGTGACACGTAAGACCGAGTTGCTCCGGCGCCAGGCCGAAGCGCCGCCCTTCGGCGGCTTCGCGGCCACCGCCACCGCCGAGCTTGCCCGTGTGTTTGCGTCGCCGGGCCCGATCTTCGAGCCCGAGGCGCGCAGGCGCGACTACTGGCGCATGGCGCGGGCGCTGTATGCGGCCGGTGTGCGCAGGGGCGAGCTGATTCACAACACCTTCTCTTACCATTTCACCCCCGCGGGATTCATGCTGGAGTCCGGTGCCCATGCGCTGGGCTGCCCGGTGTTTCCCGCCGGCACCGGCCAGACGGAGCTCCAGGTGCAGGCCATCTCTCAGCTCCAGCCGCCCTGCTACGTGGGCACGCCGTCCTTTCTCAATATCATTCTCGACAAGGCCGCCGAACTCGAGACGGATGTTTCCTGTATCGAGAAAGCGCTGGTATCGGGCGAGGCATTGCCCCCCAGCCTGCGCCAGAGTCTCTCCGAAAGGGGCGTTGCCGTGCGCCAGTGCTATGCCACGGCGGATCTCGGGTTGATTGCCTACGAGTCCGAAGCCATGGAAGGCATGATCGTCGACGAGGGCGTTGTTCTCGAGATCGTCAGGCCGGGCAGCGGCGACGTGTTGGACGCCGGCGAGGTGGGCGAGGTGGTGGTGACGACGCTGAACCCGGACTATCCGTTGATCCGTTTCGCCACCGGCGATCTGTCCGCGGTCATGGACGGCGCCAGCCCCTGCGGGCGAACGGGCGTGCGCATCAAGGGCTGGATGGGACGCGCCGACCAGACCACCAAGGTGCGTGGCATGTTCGTGCACCCCGAGCAGGTGGCGGCGGTGCTCGCGCGTCACCCGCAAGTGTTGAAGGGGCGACTGGTTGTCGACAACGTGGACAACCAGGATCTCATGAGCCTGCGCTGCGAGATAGCGGGTGCGCCGGCGGACGGGCTGGCTGCGGCGATAGCCGATTCCGTCCGCGAGCTCTGCAAGCTGCGCGGCCAGGTGGTGTTCGATGAACCGGGCAGCCTTGCCAACGACGGCAAGGTTATCGACGACGTCAGAAGCTACGAATAGAGCATGCTGGTGGACCACACGTCCATTTGCAGAGCCGTAGAGGCTACAGGCCTGCAGCCACGAGGGGCTTTTCATCCCACCGGCGCCGACCGCGTGCCTGCCATGGCCGATGATCGTGAGGTCGGCACGTTGGTGCTGGTGGGCGTGGTGGGCGGCAGTTGCTGGCATGCCTTCCAGGGGTCGGAAGAATCGCGCCAAATGCCGGACCCGCTGGATCGGTGGAGCCGCCGGGTGGTCACCGGGCTGGCCACGGAGCTCGGCGCCGAGGCCCTGTTTCCGTTCGGTGGACCACCGTTTCTGCCATTTATTCGCTGGGCCCGGCGGGCTGAAGCCGTTCATCCGTCGCCCATCGGGCCGCTGATCCATCCCGACTACGGACTGTGGCACGCCTACCGCGGAGCCCTGGCTTTCGCCGAACACATGGATATCCCGCCGGCCGACCAGCGCCCCAGTCCCTGCGACAGTTGCGCGGATAAGCCCTGTCTCACGACCTGTCCGGTGGCTGCGTTCTCGAGCAAGGGTTACGACGTCCCGGCCTGCATCGGCCACTTGGGCGGGGACCGCGGCGGTGATTGCCTCGGCGGTGGCTGCCTCGCTCGACGCGCCTGCCCGGTGGGCGTAGCCTTCCAGTACGTCCCCGCGCAGATGGGCTTTCACATGTGCGCTTTCCTGGCCGCAAACCGCGATGCCACATCGCCTGAATAGAGGAGACAACCATGAGCACGGTCCCGGCAGCAGCGAGCAGCAATGAATTCGTCGATTTTTGGAACGACGTCCTGGTTCCGAAGTTCATCAGGTACCGCCACATTCTGGTGGGCGGTCTGACCCACCACAGCGAGAAGATTTTCCCCACCCTGGAGGTCGGCGAAGGGGACAAAGCCGTGGATGTTGGCTGCGGATTCGGCGATACAGCCATTCAAATCGCCAAGCGCGTCGGGCCCGAAGGATCGGTCCTGGGTATGGACTGCTGCGAAGCATTTCTCGAGTTTGCCCGCGCCGATGCCAAGGCTGCCGACATCGGCAACGTCACCTTCATCGACGCTGACGTGCAGGGCTATCCCTTCGAACCGGTCTACGATTTTTGCTTCTCGCGTTTCGGCACCCAGTTCTTCGAAAATCCGGTGGCCGGACTGCGTAGCATGCGCAGCTCTCTCAAGCCGGGCGGCATTATGACCATGGTTGTCTGGCGGACCATCGACGACAATCCCTGGCTCGGCATGCCGAAGCAGGTCATTCTCCAGCACCTGCCGCCTCCCGGTGACGACGCCAGGACCTGCGGTCCCGGGCCTTTCTCCATGGCCGATCAGGAGATGGTCACCAAGCAGCTGGAGATCGCCGGCTACGACGACATCCGCTTCGAGCGCATCGATGCGCCGCTGATGGTGGGGAATACTCTGGATGACGCCGTCGATTTCCAACTCGCCGTCGGCCCCGCGGGCGAGGTCTACCGTGAAGCCGGCGACCAGGCGGTAGCCAAGCACGACGAAATCATCGCGGCTCTCCAGTCCGAGCTGAGCAAGCACGCAACCGACGAGGGCGTCGTCATGGAATCCAGCTCCTGGAAGATCCGCGCCCGCAATCCCTCTTGAAGAGATTCCATTTTCACAGGCTCATTTTCATTCGGCGGTGCAACCAGAAACCCAGGACAAATGCCAGGGCGGTGAACGGCACCATCACCATGTTGATGGCGTTCCAGCCGAAGGCGTACCGCGAAGTCGTTGAGGCCCTGGGCGGTGGCCTTCTCGATCTATTGGAAACGCTGAAGCGGGATCGGTGAGCGATCGCTGGACCTGGGCGACCGAGAGGTGTCAACGTTCGAGACCAAGTGCTGCACGGTCCGGATAGCCAAGCGCGACCAGAAACATGACGCTCTTGCCCGCCGCGTGCGGTGAGAAGAAGTCCGTAACGTCGTCGTCGAAGAACGTCAGCCCGGTGGCACCGAAGCCATGGGCGTACGCGCCGAGATACATGCGCCCCGCGGTGATGCCCCCCTCGAGCTGTGCCACGCGATAACCGCGGTTGCCGAAGCGCCCAAGCACGGTCGGCAGCGAGCAGAGGGAATAGATGTTCACGGCCGCGTCGGCCGGAAGCTGCTGGCCAAGCCCCAGTCGCCCGGCTGGTTCGCGGAAATTTCCCTTGCGAAGCAGCTCGAGGGAGCGCTGGTCGCGCCGGTAGTAGTAGGTTCCGGACGGTAGTCCCTCCACTGCGTGCACGATGAGGTAGAAATCGAGCAGCGTCGCCCCGGGAGGGATCAGCACGTCCGCCGCAATGCCGCGTGTGGCGCGGTCGAGCACGGCGGATAGTGCTTCAATCGAGATGGCGCGGGTGCGGTCGAAGGCCCGCGTCGAGCCGCGCTTTCGAATGACATCGGCGAGCGAAATGCGGGGGAGCTCGGTCGCTGCCGCAAGCTTCAGCGCGTGCACGGTGTTGCCCGCGACTTCAGAGCTCGGTTCCGGCATGCCAACCCGCCAGGCAGAAGCGGCCGCACCGCTCGCGAGCGAGGAAGCCGCGTGCATCTCTCGTATAAGCGGATAGTCGACTTCCGATTGCGATAGCGGCTCGGTTTCGAGGCCAAGCTCGGACATCGATGGTGCCGGCGGAGGATTTGCCGCGCTGCGGCCGAGCGGCACCAGCGTGAGCGCTGCCTCCCGTTGAACGTCGAGTCCCAGCAGCTCTGCCACCTTCGCGTCGGCGAAGCCGAGCACAACCATCGATTGCAGCGACTCGGCATCGGCAACAGCGAGGAGATTGGCGTGCATCGTGCCCGCATCCCAGAAGCAGTGCCGGTAGGTGCGTGCCTGGTACTTCCATGCGTTTCGCCAGTAGGTCGAGGTGCTTACCAGGGTCACAGGCGCTCGTGCTACCCCAACGTGGTCGCCGGATGACTCGGCCAGTACCGATCGGTAATCGCCCGAACGCAATTTGTGCAGCGCGAAGTCATCGGGCCCGAAGTGGTAGACGCCAGCCGGCAAATCCGGCAGAACTCCGGCAACGAGATAGAGGTCGATATGATACAGCGCGCCCGTATTGGCATAGGCGCGGAAGGTCATCTCGCCGCCCGGAAAACGCCTGCGTTTGGTGATGCCGGCCGCCAGATACAGCACCCGCGCGAGCGTGGCGAGAGCCGGAATCCGCTCGTCCGTGCCGTGATCCAGCACATCGACGACGGGCATCCCGAGGGCATCGAGCGCCGGCGTCGTCGCACCTACCAGGATTTCCGGGTCCGACGGTAGCGGTACGGGCTCGATGTTGCGATAGATCTTGAATGCCCGGGGCTGGTTGCTCCAGTCAAGGGAATGCGCGTCACCGCGAAGCTTCGCCTCGCTATGCTTTGTGGCTTCGTGATAGCGCAGCGCTGCTTGCATTTCCTGACGAGTAACCTGGCTCACTGTGTTCCATTAACCTGCCACGGGGCCAGTTTACTCTGGCAGTCCAGCCCTTCGTAGCCCATCGAGGAAACTGTCGAGGTTCTTGTAGTTCGCGACCGGATAAATCTCCTGTAACCGAGTTATTGTCAGCTCGGGATCGAGTTCCAGCAATTGCTGGATGGTCTCCTTCGCTTCGTCCAACCGATCACGATGGGTACAACTGGCGGCCAGAACGTGGTAGGCGGGTAGGTTGAAGCGGTGCTGGCGGATGGATTTCCTGGCCCAGGACGCGGCGTCTTCATAACGCTGCTCCTGCATGTGCGCAATTGCCAGAACGCTATACAGCACCCACATCGCAGTATCGAGCGGACTCAATCGCATTGCGCGTTCGGCATGCTCAATGGCAGTGCTCGTGTTCGCCGAAATGTTCCTCAGCATGCCACTGGAAGCCCAAGCGCGTACGGAGTTCGGATTGATTGCAAGCGATCGATCGACGAGCGCGGTGCCAGCGTCGAGATCGTTCTCCAGCAGTCCAGCGGTAAGGCCGGCATGCCACAGGACGTATGGGTCGGTGTCATCGGCCTTCAATGCCGCGTTTGTGAGCCGGATGCACTCGTCTCTGTCTTCCTCCGACAGCGTCATGCCATTGATCTGCACGTGTCGTCGATAGCACCAAGAGGCACAGGCGTAGGCCCGGGCGTAATTTGGGTCACGCTCGATGGCCAGGCGAAACTGGTGCAGTCCCGCCGCGGTGTCCTCCGGGGTCAACTCGTTCATCGACGCGAGACCGCGCAGCACGTAATCGTAAGCGTCCAGGCTGTCGGGCCGCTTGTGCTTGACGCGTTCGATCTCGGCACGGTGAAGGCGCGGCTCTATGGCGCCGATTACCGTCGAAGTGATCTGGTCTTGAAGGTCGAAGATGTCGTCGAGTGCACCGTCGTACTTGTCCGCCCAGATATGCTTGCCGGATCCCGCGTCGAGCAGCTGGGCAGTGACCCGAACCTGGTTACCCGCTTTGCGGATGCTACCTTCCATCACGTAACGAACTCCGAGCTGACGTCCAACATCCTTCACGTCCACCGACTTGCCTTTGTATGTGAAGGTGGAGTTGCGCGCGATGACGAAGAAAGACTGGACGTTGGACAACGCGGTGATGATGTCCTCAGTGACGCCATCGGCGAAGTACTCCTGCTCCGGTTCGGCGCTCATGTTGGTAAATGGTAGGACCGCAATGGAAGGTTTGTCGGATGGCTCCGGTTCAGGAGGCTCCCTGCTGTCATTGGCCGAAGCAGGGACGGTTTGCGTGTCCGATGCAGTTTTCATCGTCACCCGATACGATCTGACTGGCTCCGCGATGTTCTTTACTGACTGCTCGCCCATGAACTCGTAGTCCAGCGGCAGCTTGTTGCCGATGGCGGTACGGACGGATTCGGAGATACAAATCCCGCCTGGCTCCGCCAGGCTCTCGAGGCGCGCCGCGACGTTGACGCCGTCGCCATAAATGTCGCCACGGTCCTCGATGACATCGCCCAGGTTGACCCCGATGCGAAATTGGAGCTTGCGCTGCTCTGACAGCTGTCTATTTCGTGCCTCGAGCTCGTCCTGAACGGCCACGGCGCTGGACATTGCATCGACCACCGCGTCGAATTTCGCGAGCACGGCGTCGCCAGCGTAGTGCATCACTTGTCCGTGATGGGACACGATGGTCCGGGAGATCAGATCCAGGTATTCGCTCAGGGCCCGGTGAGTGGCGTCTTCGTCTTCGCCGGTGAGCCGACTGTATCCGGCGACGTCGGCGTAGAGAATGGCGGCTAGCTTACGGGGCAGTCGTTTCGAGCACAAAGCGCGCTGTCTCCACTAGATACGGCCGGTTTCGAGCGGATGGCTTACGTCGCGAGTGGCGGGTTCGGAAACATCCGGCGTCACGGGCATGTATCCATGGCTGAACAAAGAAAACGACCAACCGGCCCAAGTGTCGGTATTTTGCCAGGAGTTGCAAGTAAAAGGTAACCAAAGCAGGGATTTTGAGCGTTCCCGAGGCTCCCGGTCGCACCCGTCGACGGCGCATCAGCTATCACATCGAGGATGGTCCGGCCGAGCTGACGGCGGAGCCTCTCCAGTTGCTCTCGCGAGCGGACTGAGGGACAAAGGGTCAAGTCCTGCCCCATCGCGCCTCGAGACTCCTTATACTGGAGTCCCGAGTATTTGGGGCGGCCCCTCGGGGCTCGACGTTGTGGCGTCCAAGCTTATGTCGCCAAAGCAGATCAGCCGACGAACTCTCATGACCGAGCTCCTGGCGGGCCTCGTGGCGGTCATCGGCGTGTTCTGGCTGCTCGGGTGGCTGAGCGATTTCCTGTGGTTTCAGGCCATCGGGTACACGTCGGTGTTCTGGACGTTGCGCCTGCTCAAGCTCTGCCTGTTCCTCGCGGGTTTTGCTCTCATTTCCACCTATCTCTGGGCAAACCTCCGCGTGCTTTCGTCGCGGGTGAACTGGGCGGATGTCACGCGCGCCATCGCGCGGCGGGTTGGAAGTGCGCCGCCGTCCCAGAGTCAACCGCCACTGTCTGGGCAGCGTCGCAGCACCCCGACTCGCGGGAGTCGCCGGCGCGCCCTTCGCGGCTAAGGCGGTGGCGATAGTGCTCGCGGGCGTTTTCGCTTTTGCGCTCGCCGGACACTGGGATCTGGTGCTGCGCTACTGGTGGTCGCAGCCCTACGGGATCACCGATCCGGTGTACGGCCGGGATATCGGTTTCTACCTGTTCCGCCTGCCCTTCCTCGAGCTCGTCCAGAATACCTTGCTGGCGCTCGTGACGATGGTCACCGTCTTACTGGCCTGGCTCTATGTCGAGGCCAATGCGCTGCGTCCGAGCAGGCGCACCGGTATCGAAGGCCATCCGCGCGCTGTTGCGCACCTGGCACTCAACGTCGCTGCCCTGCTCCTGCTCACTGGCTGGGGATACTGGCTCGATCGTTTCGCGCTGCTTTTATCCGACAGCGGCGCGGTTTTCGGTGCCGGCTACACCGAGGTCACGGTGGAGCGGCCCGTCCTGTGGCTCATGGCCGCGGCCACCTCGGCTCTGGGCTTGGCGCTTCTGTTACCCGCTGTCGGGCGCCGGCTGCGCTGGTTGGCAATCGGGGCGATGGCGTGTCTGGTGCTGTGGTTCGGGGGGGTCGTCATCGCCCCGTGGATGGTTCAGAGCTTCGTCGTCGAGCCGAACGAGCTCGAGCTCGAGACGCCGTTCCTCGAGCACAACATCAGGCTTACGCGGGAGGCATTCGGCCTCGCAGGTATCGAAGAGCGTGTGTACGAGGGCTTCGCCGGGTTGAGCCTCGCCACGGTTGCAGGCAATCGCGCGACCATTGACAACGTGCGATTGTGGGACTGGCGGCCGCTCGGCGAAACATTCCGGCAATTGCAACGCATCCGGACCTACTACGAGTTCGGCGACGTGGATGTGGACCGTTACGAGGTCGACGGAAGATATCGACAGATCATGCTGGCGGTGCGCGAGCTCGCCAACGATCTGCCGGACAGGGCCGACACCTGGCTCAATCGTTACCTGCAGTACACCCACGGCTACGGTCTCGCCATGTCCCTTACCGCCGAAAAAGACGATCAGGGCGGCCCAGTGCTCATCGTCAAAGACGTACCGCCAAAAACCGCCGGCGGGCTCGTCGTCAGCGAGCCCGCCATCTACTACGGCGAGAACATGCGCGACTACCGGCTGGTGACGACCGCCGTGCCCGAGTTCGATTACCCGAGAGGGGACAAGAATGTCTATTCGACCTATCGCGGGCATGGCGGCGTGCCCCTTGATGCGTTCTGGAAAAAGCTGTTGTTTGCGTGGGACCAGGGTGACGTCAATCTCCTGATCAGCTCCTACCTGACACCGAAGAGTCGCATACAGCTTTACCGCCGTGTCCAAGAGCGCGTGCAACGCATCGCGCCTTTCCTCGAACTCGATTCGGATCCCTATCCGGTGTTGAGTGACGGGCGTATTTACTGGATTGTCGACGTCTATACGCTGTCATCCTGGTTTCCTTATTCCGAACCCGACAGGGCGGACTTCAACTACATCCGGAATTCGGTGAAGGTCGTCGTCGATGCCTACGACGGCACCGTTCGCTTCTACGTGATTGATCCCAACGACCCGGTCATAGGGGTTTATCAGCGGGCTTTCCCCGCCCTGTTTCACCCGCTCGAAGACATGCCGACGGATCTGCGGCGTCACCTGCGCTATCCGCAGACTCTGTTCAAGGCCCAGGTGGCCAAGTTCAACATTTACCACATGACCGTCCCGCAGGTGTTCTACAACGCTGAGGATGTCTGGGCGATCCCGAAAGAGAAGTACGGTGGGGATGTGATCGCCATGGAGCCCTACTACGTGCTCATGAGATTACCCGAGGAGCAGCGACTCCAGTACCTGCTGATGACCCCCGTCACTCCGCAGAACCGCGACAACATGATCGCGTGGATAGCAGCGCGCAGCGACTTTCCCGACTACGGACAGTTGCTGGTCTACAAGCTTCCGAAGGAGCGTCTCGTTCTAGGGCCGATGCAGGTCGAGGCAACCATCGACCAGGACACCCTTATCTCCCAGCAGCTTTCCCTGTGGGACCAGCGGGGATCCCGCGTCATTCGAGGCAATTTGCTCGTCGTTCCCGTGGATCATTCGTTCCTCTACGTGGAGCCCGTGTACCTCATCGCCGACGACTTGGACATCCCGCAGCTCAAGCGCATCATCGTGAGCGACGGGCAACGCCTGGCGATGGAGCCGACACTGGAGGAGGCTCTCGCGGCGGCCGTCGGCTCGCGGGCACCGGAGACCGGGGTCACGCTCGGCCCGGAGAGCAGTGAGCAGCTCGCGGGGGCGCGCGCGGCGCTCGCTGAGGCCGAAGCGGCGCTTCGCAAGGCCGACTGGGACGCGTTCGGGCGCGCCATGCAGGTGCTGAAGCAGGCGCTGGCCCCGTGACTGATCGGGCGACCTTCTGCCGATCCTCGACGGCGGCCTTTCAGGAAGCGCGACGCCTGCCTGTCGCTCCTGGTGATTTATCCCAGTTGATTCTATTGCCTTTCTCCGGCCGAACCCGATAGCCTCGGGTCCATGCTCGACCGGACCGCCGTGGGAGCGGCGGCGCTGGCGGGGCACGTCGTCGCCAAGAATGGCTGGTGGGAACCGATGAGAAGTCGAAGTAACCGTCGATTGCCCGGGCTGGCGTTGCGCTGCGCGAAGGCGCTCGGTCCATGAGCGTCCGCATCGTACAGGTGACGGACCCCCATCTTTACCGCGACACGGACGGTGTTCTGGCCGGCATATCCACATGGAAAACGTTTCGCGCCGTGTTGGCGCAAATCGAGCGTCAGCATGGCGATTTCGACTTTCTTGTACTCACCGGCGACCTGGCCCAGGACGAAGAGCTCGACACTTATCTGATGCTGCGCGAGGCACTGGGTGATTGGCTCGAGCGTTGCCGGATCATCCCCGGCAACCATGATGATCCCGCCAATCTGCGAAAGGCATTTCCCGAGCTGTTCTCCCGGGACGCGGGGCCGCTCACCTTCGCATTACTGGCCGGTGACTGGAAGATCATCGGCCTCGATTCGCATCTCCCCGGTGAGATCAAGGGCCGCATCGACGCTAACCAGCTCCAGTGGCTGAGAGGATCAGCTGAGGATGGATCCAAGCACCCGGACCCTGCTCTTCGTTCATCATCCCCCCATTGCGATCAACGTCGACTGGCTCGACAAGATCGCACTCGACGAAGCCGCCGAGCTCGTGGATCTTATCGAGGCCTCGCCGCAGATAAAGATGATCTGTGCGGGCCACGTCCACCAGGAGTTTGCCGGCCGGATCGGCGCGGCGGCAATGGTTACGACGCCTTCCACCAGCGTACAGTTTGGCGCCCGCGCCGAGAAGTCGTTCGACACCAGGGCAGCCGGCTATCGGACATTTCGACTCGACGACGGCTGCCATACAGAGGTGCATCGGCTATCGGACCAGGGAGAAGATTAGGCACGCCATTAAGCGGGCATTGGGGGTCCCTCTCAAAGGCGTCAACGACAAACGAGAATCATTTGTCACCGGCTCCTTTTCATACGATGGTGCAACCAGAAACCCAGAATAAATGCCATGGCAGTGAACGGCACCATCACCATGTTGATGGCGTTCCAGCCGAAGGCGTGGTGCAGGGCGCCGGAGGACAGGGCTGAAATGGTTACCGTGCCGAACACCGCGAAGTCGTTGAGACCCTGAGCGGCTGCCTTCTCCGCGCCGCTGTAACTGTTGGTCAGCAAGGTGGTGCCGCCCACGAACAGGAAGTTCCAGCCGAGGCCGAGCAGCATCAGAGAGGTGATGAAGTTCCAAATCTCCTGACCCTGGAGATTTATCAGCACGCAGAAAAGCTGCAGGAGTGCGCCGGTCATGATGATCTTCACGGCGCCGAAACGTTCGATCAGGTGCCCGGTAAACAAGGACGGCGCGAACATGGCCAGCACGTGCCACTGAATGACGGTCGCGGTCTGGCCGAAGCCGAAACCGAAATCCTGCATCGCCAGCGGCGTCGCCGTCATGACCAGATTCATGACGGCGTAGCCGAGCATGGCGCTGGCGGCGGCCACCAGGAATCGGCGTCGGGTCATGAGCAGGCGAAATCCGGCGGCGGTGACGCGCGCACTGCCGACGACGCCTGGCGGCATGCGGATGAATATTAGAACCACGAACGACAGCACGTAGAGCGCTATGGTGGCGGCGTAGCTGCCGGCAAAGATATCGAGGGGAAAGAAATCCCGGGTGGCGCGGGCCAGATTGGGCCCCGTGAATGCGGCGATCATCCCGCCCGCCACCACCAGGGATACCGCGCGTGCACGAAACGCTTCTCCCGCCGCGTCCGCGGCAGCGAAGCGATACTGTTGTCCGAAGGCGTTGAACATTCCCACCAGGATGGAGCCGGCACAGTAGAGGTCGAAGCGGCGTTGAAAAATGGCCAGCGTGCAAAGACTGCCGCCGAGAATAGCCGCCGTGACGCCGGCCATGAGTCCGGCCCGGCGGCCCACACGGCGCATGAGCAGGGCGGCGGGCACCGAGGTCAAGGTGGTCGCCAGCCACAGGAGCGCGAAGGGCAGGGTCGCCAGTGCCTTGTTGTCGGCAAGCATGAATCCCACCAGCGCGGTGGCGGCGACGTTGAGCGTGCTGGCGGTCATCATCAGCGCCTGGCAGGTGGCCAGCAGGCTCAGGTTGCGAACCTGGTGCTTGGTGATTCCGTTCACGAATCTACCGGCATGCGCATTCGCAGGGGGTGGAGAATCAGGGGCCCGGGGGGAAACAGTCGAGCGCGGCGCGGTTCAGGCAGCCAGCAGCGAGCGCGCCCGGGCAGTGGCCTGGCCCGCCGCCTTCTGGTCGCCGACTGCATCCAGGGCTTTGGCGTAACGCTGCCAGGTCCAGGCGTTATCGGGCATCAATCGCGTGCGCTCGGCGAGCAGCGCGCGCGCCAGAGCAGGGCGGGGGGCGCGCAGCGCCGCGGCGATGAGCAGCTGATGAAAAAGATCCCGCTGGGCGTGGCTTCCGCCGATGGTTGGCAGCGAATAGCGTATGGGTAGAAGGTGCTCCACCACGCCCTGGTAGTCGCCGCGATACCAGGCGGCGATGGCTCTGGCGAGTTCCAATCCCACCCCGTCGATGACGCCAGCCTGGGTGACGCCGGCCGCACTTCGTGCCGCCTCCAATGAGCGAAGCATGGCATCGCCATCACCGGTATCTCCGGCGGCTGCCAGCGCCATCATGAAATGCATATCGGGGAATACGAGTGCGTGCCCGTCGATGCGTGTGGCGCTGATCTCCGCCAGCTCCTTCCAGCGGTCCCCCACCTGGACGCCGCGCTCTTCGAGTCTCCACAGCATCGAGGTCGCATTACAGATATCGAGATACTCTTCGCTGGGCTCGGCGCGAAACTCGCGGTCGTAGAGCTGCAACACTTCATCGTACTGCGCGAGCTCCAGATGAAAGAGTGCCAGGTGCCACCAGAGATGAAAGCGAAAGTTGTTGGCCGCGCGCCAGTGGGGTTCCAGCTCGCGCAGCCAGGCGATCCCGTCCCGGCGCCGGTCCTGCATCTCCAGGACGTGGGCCACCGCGTGCACCGACCAGGGATCTCCGGGATCGCTTTCCACGGCCAGCCGGCCCGTGCGCTCCGCCGCTTGGTAGTCTCCGGACTCTTCCAGCCCGAATGCATACATGCCCAGCACGTTGGCATGACCCGGAACGTCCGGGTGCCAGGCATACAGAATGCGCGCGATGGAATCGCGCAGCTGTCGGCTGTTGCCCAGATAGAAGTGCGTGAACTGCGACAACTTCACCGCCAGCATGTCCAGGGGATGGTCCAGGAGTATCGACTCCCAATGCTCCAGTGCCGAGTGCATGTCTCCCGCGACCCAAGCGCCCAACGCGTCCATGTGGTGCTGCTCTCTGTCGTCGGCGCCGACAGAGGCGCTGGCCGCGCGGGCCTTCGCCAGGGACTGCCTGGCCTTTTCCGTGAGTACCGGAATGGAGAAAAGCTGCATGAAGCAGCCGCGCAAGACATGGGCCATGGGAAAATCCGCGTCCGCCGCGAGAGTTTCTTTCAGCCGTGCACCGGTCTCGGTGCCCATGTGCACATACTCGGTGATGGTGGCGTCGAAGTGATCCACCGCGTCCTGGTTGGCCGCCGTGTACGTGATCCCGCGCCGATCCTGATACACGCTCATGGCGTTACGCGGCCAGCTCCGCGGCGCGCTCGCGGAGCTTGTACTTTTGAATCTTGCCGGTGGACGTCTTCGGCAGGGAGCCGAAGACCACCGTCTTGGGCACCTTGAAGTGGGCAAGATTGTCCCGGCAAAAGGCGATGATTTCTTCGGCGGAGATCTCAGGGGCATCGTCTTTGAGCGTCACGAATGCGCAGGGTGTCTCCCCCCACTTCTCGTCGCTGCGCGCCACCACCGCCGCTTCCAGAACCGCCGGGTGACGATAGAGCACGTCTTCCACTTCGATGGAAGAGATGTTTTCGCCCCCGGAAATGATGACGTCCTTGGAGCGATCCTTGAGTTGCAGATAGCCATCGGGATGCATGACGCCGAGATCGCCGGAATGAAACCAGCCGCCGGCCATGGCCGCTTCGGTGGCCGCGGGGTTCTTGAGGTAGCCTTTCATGACGACGTTGCCGCGAAACATCACCTCGCCCATGGTCTCGCCGTCACGGGGCACCGGCTGCATGGTCTCCGGGTCCATGACGTCCAGCCCGTCCAGGACGTGATAGCGAACGCCCTGGCGTGATTTCCTCACCGCTTGATCCTGCATCGGCAGCGCGTCCCACTCCTTTTTCCAGGCGCAGATGACGGCCGGCCCATAGGTCTCGGTGAGACCGTAGACGTGGGTCATGCGAAAGCCGCTCTGCTCCATGGCCTCCAGCACCGCCGCCGGCGGCGGGGCCGCGGCGGTCATCACGTGCACCCGGTGCTCGAAGCTGCGCCGTTCTTCCGGCTTGGCGTTGAGGATCAGGCTGAGCACGATGGGTGCGCCACAGAAATGGGTTACGCCGCCATCGGCGATGGCGTCGAATATGGCGCCTGCCTCCACCTTGCGCAGACAGACATTGGTGCCGGCCAGGGCGGCGATGGTCCAGGGGAAACACCAGCCGTTGCAATGAAACATCGGCAGGGTCCAGAGGTACACGGGGTGGTGGGCCATGTTCCAGCCGACGGCGTTGCTGAGCGCATTCAGATACGCACCCCGGTGGTGATACACGACGCCCTTTGGATCCCCCGTGGTGCCCGAGGTGTAGTTGAGCGAGATGGCGCGCCATTCGTCATCGGGCGCAATCCACTGGAAGCCCGGGTCGCCCTGGTCGAGAAATTCTTCGTAGGTCAGCTCACCCAGCAACTCCCCGGGGGGCGCGATTGGGTCGTCGATATCGATGACCAGCGGCGGGTGCTCGAGCTCGGCGAGGGCGGTGGCCACCGTGGTCGAGAATTCCCGATCGGTAATCAGCACTTTCGCTTCCGCGTGCTCGAGGATTAAGGTGATGGTGGCTGCGTCCAGGCGGGTGTTGATGGTGTTGAGCACCGCCCCGAGCATGGGCACACCGAAGCTCGCTTCATAGATGGCGGGCACGTTTGGCGCGATAATGGACACCGTGTCGCCAGTGGAAATCCCCCTTTTTGCCAGTGCCGACGCCAGGCGCCGGCAACGGGCATAAGTCTGGGCCCAGGTGTAGCGGGTTTCCCCGTGAATCACCGATGGGTGCTCGGGATACACTTCGGCCGTGCGGGCCAGGAAAACCAGCGGCGTCAGCGGCGCGAAGTTGGCTGCAGTCGGTGGGAGGCCGTCTTCGTAGGGGTTGGCGGCGCGAGTCTTTTTCGTCATCCTTCTTCCGGCTTGCCGTAGGGGCTGAGCGCAGCGAAGCCCAACCTACGGGCATCGGACTGCGATTACAATACCCGGTAGGCGAGCTACCGATGCTCACAAAGGAGACCGACTATGCCCCCGGAGGAATCCCCCCCGCAGCGCGAAGCGGAGCTGCGCACCATCGCCATGCCCGCCGACACCAATGCCTATGGCGACATCTTCGGCGGCTGGCTGCTGGCGCAGATGGACCTGGCCGCCGGCAGCTACGCTATCGCGCGCGCCCGCAGCCGCGTGGTGACGGTGGGCATCGAGGCCATGAGCTTTCACCGGCCGGTGTACGTGGGTGATCAGGTGAGTTGTTTCTGCCGTACTCTGCGCGTGGGCAACACCTCTATTACCGTGCACGTGGAAACCTGGGCGCGCCGCCGCCTGGAGCACCACTTCGCTGAAATCGTCAAAGTCACCGAGGGCAGCTTCACCTTCGTGGCACTGAACGAAGACGGCAGCAAACGCGCGTTGCCCGCGGACGTGAAAGAGGAATGACGAGAATGGAAGAGGCTCTCTGGAGGCCGTCGGCCGAGCGTATCGCCGCCGCCGAGCTGACGCGCTTCACTGCGTTCGTGAACAAGTCCTGGAACGCGCAAGCGGCGGACTACCAACAATTGCACCGCTGGTCGGTGGAGCATCCGGAGCGGTTCTGGGATGCCTTATGGGGATTCGCCGAGGTCGTGGCCGACAGCAAGGGCGACACGGTGTTGGAGCACGGTGAGCGGATGCCCGGGGCGCGCTGGTTTCCCCAGGCCTGGCTCAATTACGCGGAGAATCTGCTGCAGCGGCGCGATGACGGGGAGGCCATCGTGTTTCGCGGCGAGGACCGGGTGCACAGAAGCCTGTCTTTCGCGGAGCTCTACGACGCCGTGTCGGTGCTCGCCCGGGCACTCGCGGATGCCGGTGTTTCCCGCGGCGATCGGGTGGCCGGCTATCTGCCCAATATGCCAGAGGCGATCATCGCCATGCTCGCTGCCACCAGTCTGGGTGCCGTATGGTCTTCCTGCTCGCCGGATTTCGGCGTACGCGGCGTGGTGGATCGCTTCGGCCAGATCGCACCGAAGGTACTATTCACCGCCGACGGCTACTTCTACAACGGCAAGAAGCACGATTGCCTGGCACGGACGGCGGAAATTCTCCGGGAGCTTGCCGACGTGCAACGGGTGATCGTCGTTCCCTACACTGAGGCGGCGCCGGACATCGACGGGCTACCGAAGGCCGTCGGCCTGGAGGCCTTCACCGCGGGCTACACTCCGGGAGAAATCGCGTTCGAACGGCTGCCCTTCGACCATCCGCTGTTCATCATGTACTCCTCTGGAACCACCGGTGTGCCCAAGTGCATGGTGCACGGTGCCGGCGGCACGCTCTTGCAGCATCTCAAAGAGCATCAGCTGCAATCCGACATCCACGCAGGCGATCGCCTGATGTACTTCACTACCTGCGGATGGATGATGTGGAACTGGCTCGCGTCTGCCCTGGCCTCGGGCGCCACCTTGCTGCTCTACGATGGAGCGCCCTTCTACCCGGACGGCAATGCGCTTTTCGACTACGCGGACGAGGCAGGAATCACGCACTTGGGAACGTCTGCCAAGTTCATCGATGCGTTGAAGAAGTCCGGTTTGAGACCGGCCGACAGCCACTCCCTGGAATCGGTTCGGACGATCCTCTCCACCGGCTCACCGCTGGTGCCGGAAAGCTTCGACTTCGTCTACGAGCACATCAAGAGCGATGTCTGTCTGTCCTCCATTGCCGGCGGCACCGACATCATCTCGTGCTTCGCTCTCGGCAATGGGACCCTGCCGGTGTATCGGGGAGAGATCCAATGCCTGGGCCTTGGCATGGACGTGGCCGCCTACGACGATGATGGCAATGCAGTCGTGGGTGCCAAGGGTGAGCTCGTTTGCCGGCGCCCCTTTCCGTCCATGCCCGTGGGGTTCTGGAACGATCCGGACGGAGCCAAGTACCATGCGGCCTACTTCGAGAAATTTCCCGGTGTCTGGTGTCACGGTGACTACGTGATGCTCACCGAAAACGGCGGAATGATCGTCTATGGGCGATCCGACGCCGTCCTGAATCCCGGTGGCGTGCGCATCGGTACGGCGGAGATATACCGTCAGGTGGAGCAGCTCGACGAAGTGGTGGAGAGCATCGTCATCGGCCAGGACTGGGACGGCGACGTGCGGGTCGTATTGTTCGTGGTGCTGCGCGAAGGCGCCACTCTGGACGATGATCTGCGCGATCGGATAAAGAGCAAGATTCGGCGCAATACCACACCCCGGCACGTGCCGGCCAGAATCGTGCAGGTGGCCGACATCCCGCGCACCAAGAACGGCAAGATTGTCGAGCTCGCAGTGCGCAACGTGGTGCACGGACGCGAAGTCAAGAATCAGGACGCGCTGGCCAATCCGGAAGCGTTGGAATTATTTCGCGGTATCGCGTTGCTCGAGACATGAATCACGGAAAAGAGGAGAAAGGATTGTCGTGAGTGTCATGAGCCTGATCGCATTTCTGATCGTGGGCGTCGCGGCCGGCTGGATAGCCGGCAATCTGATGAAGGGCAGGGGTTTCGGCCTGCTGGGGAATATGGTCGTCGGCGTCGCCGGCGCATTCCTGGGCGGCTTTCTGTTTCGCCTCCTGGGACTGGGCGTAACCAATATCATCGGCTCGCTGATAACGGCGGTAGTGGGCGCGGTGGTGCTGCTACTCGCCATCAGCGTGATCAAAAAAGCCTGACGCGCCTGATTAAACCCGTCAGGTTTCCAGAAGTCTTGGCATCAGCTCGACCAGGTTGCAGGGGCGTGTTCTGTAGTCGAGCTGGGTGGCGATGATCGCGTCCCAGGCGGTCTTGCAGGCACCGGTGGAGCCCGGTAGACAGAAAACGTAGGTAGCATTGGCAACCCCGGCCAGCGCCCGGGACTGAATGGTGGAAGTCTTGATCTCCTGGTAGGAGATGGTTCGAAACACTTCGCCGAAGCCCTCGATCTCCTTGTCCAGCAACGGTTGCACCGCCTCCGGTGTCCCGTCTCGTCCGGTGACGCCGGTGCCCCCGGTGCTGATGACCACGTTCACCTCGCCGTTGGCAATCCAGGTGGATACGGCGGCGCGGATTTCATAAATATCGTCAGCAACGATACGCTTCTCGGCGAGTTGGTGGCCGGCCGATGTCAGTCGTGCCACCAGCAGATCCCCGGACTTGTCGGTGGCTTGCGTGCGCGAGTCGGAAATCGTCAGCACCGCGATATTCAGCGGAATGAAAGCGCGCTCATTTTTCTGTTCGCTCATGCTCTAGTCCACCCTGCTTTTGCTCATGTCAGCCCGAAGAACGGTTGCACATCCACTTCCGCGCCGGGCTCCACGCTCACTGCGTCCTCCGGAAGAACGATGAAGCAGTTCGCGTCGCTCATGGTGTGCAGCAGGCCCGAGCCGGTCTTGCCGGTGCTGCGTACCGTCGGCTGGCCGTCGGCGTCCCGGGAAAGGATCCCTCGGTAAACTTCCACTCGGCCGGTTTTTTTGCGCAAGCTCGATTGGCAGATGGCGCGCAGCGTGAGATTCCCATGGGCCTCGTCGCAGCCCATCATGCGCATCAGAGCCGGCTGCACGAACTGGTAAAAAGTGACCATTACCGCCACCGGATTCCCCGGCAAGCCGAAGAACAATGCGTCGCCGACGCGGCCGAACGCCAGCGGCCGGCCCGGCCGGATGGCGATGCGCCAGAAGCGCACCTCACCCAGGCGCGCCAGGGTCTCGCCGATGTAATCGGCTTCGCCGGTGGATGCGCCGCCGGTGCTGATGATGGCGTCGCCCAGCCGGGCAGCCTCGAGAAAAGCATCGCGGACCGCGTCAGGCTGGTCACGGATCACGCCCATGTCGATGAGTTCGACCCCCAGGCGCGTGAGCATGCCGTAGAGCGTATAACGATTGCTGTCGTACACGTCGCCGGGGGCCAGGGTCTCGCCCAGGGAGCGCAACTCGTCGCCGGTGGAAAAGAATGCCACCCGTAGCCGCCGCTTGACGCTGACTTGCGCGATCCCCAGTGAACCCAGCAAGCCGAGCTCTGCCGGCATGATGCGTTTGCCGGCCGCCAGCACGCGATCGCCGACGGCGATGTCTTCTCCCGCCTGACGCACGTTCTGCCCGGCCCGGTGCCCCTGGCCGATGACGATGGCCTCGCCCTGTTCGCCGGTCTGCACCTCCACCTGCTCATTCATGATCACCGTATCGGTGCCCGGCGGCATGACCGCGCCGGTCATGACACGCACCGCCGATCCGGATAGCACGTTGCCCTGGAAGGGGCGGCCCGCCCAGGCGGTGCCGAGTACCGTGAGGCGGCGGGTGTCCTCGGTGGGCAAATCCGCTGCGGCGAGCGCGTATCCGTCCATGGCGGAGTTCGTATGACCGGGTACTTGCATGGGCGAGACGACCGCTTGCGCCGCAACGCGGCCAAGGGCATCGCGCAACGCCACCCGCTGGTCGCCGGAAATGCTGGAGGTTTGCGCGTCGATACGGCGCAGCGCCTCCGCCACCGGCAGCAGCTCAGGATCACCCTGGTAGCAGTCGAGCGGCGGTGTGGGCTCGGTGTCGCTCATGCTACGCGGATGTGACTGTCAGGAATTGCCATCCGATGTGCCGTTGGCCGTCCCCGGGATCGGTTTGCCCCGGGCGGCGTAGTCGAAAATGAACTCGGCGACCTCCGCCGGGCGGTTGAGATCCAACTGGGGCAAGCGCCCGGTGTCGGCCAGGGGTGTGTCGGTGGCAATGGCGATGATGGCATCGTCGTCGGGAAACAGCAGCGGCCGGCGCAGGCTTGGCCGGTGCAGCTCGATCTTCGCGAACTGCTCGTCTTTGAACCCTTCCACAAGGATCAAATCCAAGGCGGCTTGATCCAGCTCCAGCAACACCTCGTCCAGCCGCGGCTCCCGGTCGGTGGCGCGTTCCACCACCAGGGCCCAACGGGAGCGCGAGGCGATGAGCATCTGCGCGGCCCCGGATTTGCGCAGCTCGTAGCTGTCTTTGCCCGGGTGGTCCATCTCGAAGCTGTGGTGTGCGTGCTTGACCACGCCTACCCGCAGTCCCCGGCCGCTCAACAGCGGCAACAGCTCTTTCAACAGCGTGGTCTTGCCGGTGCCGCTGAAAGCGGCGAATCCGACGATGGGTAGATGGGCGTTGCTCAGCACCGTTTTCGTCCCGCCAGCCGACTCTCGAGAAGCGTATGGTCTTGCGGCGTGTTGATGTTCAAGAACATGTCCGGATCATCCGAGAGATCCGCGATGGCGAGGCGCTGCTGGGCATACCATGCATCGATTTTACGCCCGCCGGCGGCGAGATAGTCGACGATACTCTGGCCGAGGGCGCACTCGAGAAGGGCGAATACCGGCTGCATCCGGGTTCCGTCGTGGGCAACGCTGATCTCGGCATCGTCAGCGAGCAGCGCGCCGAATAATCGCTCCCCCAGACCCGTTGCCAGCAGCGGGGAATCGCAGGGCACGGTGAGTATGTAGCGGGTCGTCGCTCGCCCCATGGCGCTGGCCATGCCGGCAAGCGGACCTGCGTAGTCCCCGTCGGCATCGGCGATCACGTCGCAGCCGCCGAGCTCGGCGTAACGTTCCTGATTGCGATTCGCGTTCACCAGCAGTGGGCCCACCTGCGGCGCGAGTCCCCCTGAGGGCATGTACGACCATGGCTTCCCCGTTAACGCGTATGAGTCCCTTGTCCTCGCCTCCCATGCGCCGCGCCCGGCCGCCGGCCAGCACCACGCCGGTAATGTCCCGGCGGGGATAGCATGCGGAAAGCTGCTTGGCGTTCATGGCGATGGCCACGGGCAGTCAGAGCGCCTCGCCGGCGCTGCGTCGCACGCAATCGTCGATTCGTGTGCCCGCGGACGCGGTGGCCAGGTCCATCTCGCGAAGCCCGCCGTCCGCCAGGTGCAGATGCTGATCACCCAGCTGGCCGATGATCTGCCGATCGTGGCTCGCGATCACCACCCCGGTGCCTTCCGACACCAACCTGCGAATGAGGAAAAAGCTCTGTTGCCTGGCTTCCCTGTCCATATTGGTAGTGGGTTCATCGAGCAGCAGCACCGCCGGCGACAGCACCCGGGCGCGGGCCAGGGCCAGGCGTTGCCGCTCGCCGCCGGACAGGTGTCGGGCGTTGCGCGCCGCAAGCGGTGCAAGCCCCGCCCATTCGAGGGCTGTGTGGACGGCGTCGTCTCGCCGGGCTACCGGCACGCCGGCCTTACGCAGACCGTAAGCGACGTTGTCGGCGACGCTGGCGTCGAACATGTAGGCGTGCTGATGCATATAGATGCTGTGCCTTCTGAGAACGGGCTGCGCGCTGGGCCAGTCGAGGCTGGCGCCGCCGGTTTGCACAGTCCCCTGATCGGGTTTCATCAATCCGGCGGCAATTTTCAACAGAGTGGTTTTGCCGGCACCGTTTCTGCCGCTCAGGATCGTGCAGCTTGCCGCCGGCAGCTCGAAGCGCGCGACTGCCAGCAGCGGCTCGCCGCCCATGCGCATCTTCACGCTCGTCAGACTGATCGCCGGGCCGTTCAATGGAGCTCACCCTTACCCTGCATGAAAGACAGAAAGAAGTTCAGGAATAGTGCCAGAAACAGTAACACCATGCCGAGGGCGATGCCCTGCACGAACTCACCCTTGCTGGTTTCCAGCGCAATCGCGGTGGGGATGTTGCGGGTGATGCCGAGGATGTTTCCACCCACCATCATGGAGCAGCCGACCTCGGCGATGATGCGAGCAAAGCCCGCGGTGACGGCGGCCAGAAGCGCGAAGCGGACCTCGTACATGATGGTCAGCATGGCCTGCCAGGGCTTGGCGCCCAGCGTGATGGCCGTCTCCCAGGCATCCCGCTCCGCTGCCTGCAGGGCTGCGTGACTCATGGCCACCAGCAGCGGGAAGGCGAGCACGATCTGGCCGATGATCATTGCCGTCTGGGTGAACAGCAGCTTCAGATCGCCCATGGGGCCGCTGCGGGACAACAGCAGGTAAACCGTCAATCCGACCACCACAGCCGGCACCGCCATCAGCGAGTTGAAGGTGGCGATCAGCGCCCGGCGCCCGGGAAAGCGGGCGACGGTGAGAAGGAAGGCGACCAGCACAGCCAACGGCGCGCTCACCAGAATGGCACGCAGGGATACGCTGAAGGAGATGCCGATGACGTCCCACAGGGCGGGCTCCCCGGAGAACAGCAGGCTCAGCGCCGCCCCCGTTGCCCTCAGGATTTCACCCACGACTCAATTCCGTGGCAGCAGCAGCGGGTGAAACAGCGCCTGGCCCTGGACGGTGTAGCGCGCGATCATTTCCTGCCCCTGGGGCGATGCCAACCAGTCGATGAGCGCCGTGGCCGCCGCATAGTTCACGTGGGGGTGGCGGGCGGGATTGACGGCGATGACCCCGTAGGGATTGAATAGCGGCGGATCGCCCTGCAACAGCAAGGCAAGCTCCAGGTTACCCCTGTAAGCGAGCCAGGTGCCGCGATCCGTCAACGTGTAGGCGTCGAGCTCCGACGCCATCTGCAGCACTTTGCCCATGCCCAGTCCCGATTCCACGTACCAGTCTCCGTGGGGTTCCACGCCGGCCATCTGCCACAGGGCCAGCTCCTTTTGGTGGGTGCCGGAATCGTCGCCACGGGACACGAAGCGGCTGCCCGACGCGGTGATGCGTTGCAGAGCTGTCGCGACGCTATCGGTGCCGGCTATTTTCGCCGGGTCGTTCTCCGGCCCGACCACCACGAAATCGTTGTACATGAATTCACGCCGGTCGACACCGTGGCCGTCGGCCACGAAACGTTGCTCCGACGGGCGGGCGTGCACCATGACCACGTCCACATCGCCGGCCCGGGCAATGCGCAACGCCTTGCCGGTACCGACGGCGATGACATGCACAGAAACGCCGCTGCGTTTCTCGAAGGCGGGCAACAGGTAGCCCAGCAGGCCGGAATTCTCGGTGCTGGTGGTGGTGGCCAGGCGCAGGGGCTGGGCGGATTGGGCGGCCCCGGCGCCAGCCAGCACTATCCCCAGCGTCAGGGTCAAGCGTGCCATCAGTCCGGTTGTTGTCATCGTTCTCGCCCTCCGCCGGCGCCGGGCGGCGCCGCCCAATCTCCCATGGATCACCGCGGCCCCGCGCTCTGCACCGGAGCAGCGAAGCAAGATCGGTGCCAGGGGAGCCGCTGCTTTGCAGAACCTTGAGCTTGTGGCATAAACTGGCCGTTCTGACCCAGTGTCGCAGTCCGTAGATGGTGCATTTTGACCCATCGGCACGCGGCATCCATGACAAAATGGACCGTCCTGGTCAGTATTCTCTCTGACCCGGACGGTAGCCAGCGTTCCCGCCCTCGGGATCATCACTTGAACGGGGAGATCGAACAGCATGTCCAGCGTCACCGACGCCCGCAATTGGGTCGCCCCCCTGAAGGGTCAAATGGCGCCCGCCCGGCGTTCGGCGGCGGTGCTGGTGGTGGACGACGAGCCCGGCATGCGCAACTTCCTGTGCAAGGCTCTGGAGCAGGAATGCGCCCTGGTGGAGGCGGCCGACAGCGTCGAGACGGCCGAGGAGCTGCGCCAGCGTTACCATTTCGATCTTCTGATCGTCGACATCCGATTGCCCGGCCGCTCAGGTGTGGAGTGGTTGGCGCAGTTACGTGCCCAGGCAGTAAGCACCGACGTCATCGTCATGACCGCCTACGCGGATCTGGAAACCTCCATCGCGGCCCTGCGCGGCGGCGCCTCGGACTTTCTGCTGAAACCCTTTCGTGTGGAACAGATGATGACGGCGGTGCGCCGTTGTCTCGAGCGCCGGCGCATGGCCCGGGAGAACTTTCTGCTCAAACGCGAAGTCGAGCCCCACGGCGTCGAAGGCATCATCGGCACGGGCCCGGCCATCTCCGACATGTGCGCGGTGGTGAAGCGGGTGGCGCCGGCGGCGTCCACGGTGCTCATCGAGGGTGAGACCGGTACCGGCAAGGAGCTGGTGGCGCGCGCCATCCATGCACTGAGCGGTCGCGACGGTCCCTTCGTGCCGGTCAACTGCGGTTCCATTTCGCCGGAGCTGCTGGAGAGCGAGCTCTTCGGCCACACCAAGGGCGCGTTCACCAGCGCGCACTCGAGCCGCGAGGGCCTGTTCAGCTATGCCCGCGACGGCACCCTGTTCCTGGACGAAATCTCCGAGATGTCGCTGGCCATGCAGACCAAGCTGCTGCGCACCCTGGAAGAGAAATGTGTGCGCCCGGTGGGTGCCGATCGTGAGGTGCCGGTCAACGCGCGGGTGCTGGCCGCCACCAACCGGCAGCTGGCGAGCGAAATGAGCGAAGGAAACTTTCGTGAAGATCTGTTCTATCGCTTGAATGTGCTCGCCATCATGGTGCCGCCGTTACGCGAGCACCCCGATGACATTCCTGCTCTGGCAGATCACTTCTCGATGCTGCTGTCCAGGGAGTTGGGGGTCGCGCCGCTGCCCTTCAGCCACGAGGACATGTCACAAATGCAGGCCTATCCGTGGCCGGGAAACGTGCGCGAGCTGCGCAACGTCATCGAGCGCTCGCTGCTTCTTGGCAGGCCTCCCGGAGATTTCTTCGCCGTTGCCGCCGCGGCGAACGCGGGCGATGGCGCGAATGGGGGCGACGGCCTGCCTTTGAGCTGGCGCCTGGACGAGGTGGAAAAGCATCATATGCTGCGTGTTCTGGAAAGCACCGCCGGTAACAAATCCCGGGCGGCGCGTTCGCTGGGCGTTTCGCGAAAGACCTTGGAGCGAAAGCTCAAGAGCTGGAGCGAGAGCTGATGGCTGCTCCGCTGGCCGGGATGACGCGGGCGTAGACGCCGGGCCGCTTCAGTGCTGACTTCCATCAAGCGCAAGATCGCCACCAGCCTGCGTTACAAGCTGCTGGTGCTGGTCTTGTTTCCGTTGTTGTTGACCGCGCTGCTGACCGTGGGTTTCGTCGTCTACTGGAGCCAGGATTTCAGTCAGAATCAGCTTCTGCGCCGGGTGAATACGGATCTGAACGTGGCCCACGCGAGCTTCGTCAGGCTGCAGCGCGACTATCTGAATAGGCTTGAACGCCTGGCCGCTTCCCACGCCTTCTATACGGCGTTCGCGAACCGCGATGTGCAGCGTATCCAGGATCAGCTGGCGGTTATGCGCGAGACTACCGGATTCGATTTCGTCAACGTCACGGATCTCCACGGACGTTGGATTCTCACCCAAGGCTCGGCACCGGCGGGTGCGAGCAAGCTCGGCCCTCTACACCGCCAGGTGGTCACCTGGGGCACGCCCGGCGTCGATATCGAGATCTACTCCAGGGAGGATCTGGAGAACGAGAACCCGCAGCTTTCCGAAGCCGCGCGCATAGCCCTGGTGGAGACACCCCACGCCGCGCCCAGCGGCCGCACGCTGGAGGATCGCGCCATGGTGATTCGCGTTATCGTGCCGGTGCGCGACCCTAAGGGAACCATGCTGGCGCTCCTGGACGGGGGTGTGGTGTTGAACAACAGCTTCGGCCTGGTAGACGGTATTCGCGACCTGGTTTACGGGCCCGAGAGTCTGCCGGAAGGGAGCTTCGGTACCGTTACCTTGTTTCTCGATGACGTACGCATCAGCACCAACGTGCCGGTGAGCCCGGGGGAGCGCGCGCTCGGCACCCGCGTATCCCAGGTGGTACGTACCAGCGTGCTCGAGCAGGGCAATACCTGGGTCGATTACGCTTTCGTCGTCAACGATTGGTACATCTCGGCCTACGAACCCATCAGCGACGCATACGGCAGACGTGTCGGTATGCTCTACGCCGGGTTCCTGGAGGCCCCGTTTCGCCATGCCTACTATCGGGCCCTGGGCGCGGCACTGCTGTTGCTGCTGCTCGGCATGTTGATCGCCTCGCTGGTAGTGGCGCGCGGTGCCAAAGCCATATTCAAACCCATCGAGTCCATCGCCGCCGTGGTGCGCGACATTCGCAAGGGTGAGGACAAACGCGTGGGCGATCTTGCCAAGGATGACGAGATCGGCGAGTTGGCCACGCAATTCGACGCGACTCTGAATCTGTTGACGTTGCGGAACGTCGAGATTCGACAAGCGGCGGAGCGTCTGGAGAGCAAGGTGGAAGAGCGCACCAGGGAGCTGAAGGAGAAAAACCACCGCCTGCAGGAAACCATCGCCCAGCTCGGTGCGGCGCGCCAGCAGCTGGTGTCGGCGGAGAAGCTCGCCGCCCTGGGCGAGCTTACCGCCGGCGTTGCCCACGAGATAAACAACCCCATCGCCGTCATCCAGGGCAACATGGACGTGCTCCGCCAGGAGCTGGGCGGGGACATCGGCCGCGTGCAGGTGGAGGTGGATCTGATCCTCGAGCAGGTTGCGCGCATTCACGCCATCGTCGACAAGCTGCTGCGTTACTCGCGACCTTCCGCCTACGGAGCGGAGCTTCAAGAGGTGGAGCCGAACCGGCTGATCGACGAGACGCTGATCCTGGTGGAGCATGAGATAGGCGCCAAGGGTTTGCACGTGGAAACCGATTACCAGGCGACCAACAGCATCACCATCGCCGCCCAGGAGCTGCAGCAGGTGCTCGTCAACCTACTGGTAAACGCCGCCCACGCATCCGCCACCGGTGGCCGCATCACGGTCAGCACGCGCAACTGCGAAGGCGGCGGGGGTGTCGCCATCCGCATCCGCGACCAGGGTGTAGGCATCAGCGCCGAGCATCTGCCGCGCATCTTCGATCCCTTTTTCACCACCAAGCGCGTGGGAGGCACGGGCCTCGGCCTGTCGGTAAGCTACGGGTTGCTGCGGCGTTACGGCGGCGACATCAATGTCACGTCGGAGCCCGGCGAGGGTACGACCTTCGAGGTGCTGCTGCCCGAAAAGCCGGTGTTTCTCGACGATGGCGCCAGGGGTTATGCTGCTGCTCCCGACGAACTCGCGTCCACCAGGAGGCATTGATGAACGAAGACACCTTCAATCTGCAGATCAGAAAATTCTTGAAAAAGGTGGGCATCACCTCGCAACGGGAGATCGAAGCGGCGGTGCGCAAGGCCATGGAGAGCGGCGATCTCAGCGGCAGCGAGACATTGCATGCAACTGTCACCCTGCGGGTTCCCGAGATCGGCATCGAGATGGATATAGAAGACGAAATCGCGCTGGAGTAGGAGCGAGATGCAGTTCTTTCAGCCCTGGCTCGCCCAGACGAGCTTCCCCACCTCGCCCAGATCATAACCGCCCAGCGCGCGCGCGATGTCGTGGCTGGCCGGCGACTTGAGCTCATCCAGGAGGCGTTGGAAAAGAGTGCGGAAGTAGATGCCGCGGTAGAGGGCGAAGTCGAAGGCTTCCCATCCCATGGGTACGAAGGCGAGCCCCGCTTCGGTGGCCGCGGAACGCGCACCCGGCGCCACCTGGGCAATACCCATGGAAATGGCGGTGGCCGCTTCGCGTTCGGAGTTGGCGCGCCCGACGACCTGGAGATCGTCGCTGGACGTGTCATGGTGGGCGAGCATCTCCTGAAAGAAACGCTGTGAGCCGGCCCCGTCCTGGCGCAGCATCCAGGGGCGTTTGGATGCCAGCAGCGCATCCACGGTGCGCGCATCCTCGGCGACCGCAGGCGACACCAGAAGACCCTGCTCGCGACGAAAGCCACGCACGATGACCCATTGATGGTGGTGCGCGAATGCGCTGATGAGCGCCGGATGCCGCAAGTGGCTTTCTTCGGCGGGCCCCCAGTGGATAGTGCAGGCGTCGGCGCGTCCCGAGGCCAGCAACGACAGTCCGAGCCTCGTGCCGGTGGGCGTGTAGCTGAACAGCGCGCGCGCCTGCACCTCCAGGGCGAGGTTGCCGAGCACCCGGTGCAACAATGCGTCGTCGCTGCCGGCCAGCATCAGGCGATCGATGAGTACGCCGCCGTGGCTGGACTCCAGCAGCCACTGATCCACGAGTTCGCGGGGGAACAACCATTTGCCGGTGATCTTGGTGCCGGGGATTTTGCCTTCGCTGGCCAGGGCGTAAACTTTTTTCTCGTTGACCTGCAGGTACTCGGCCACCTGACGCACGCTCAAGAAACGCGGCCCGGTGATTTGGCCGTTGGATTCCGAATCCGGATCGCGATGCAGGGGTGTAGCGTCTTTCGCCATGGGCGTGTCAGATTCTCAAGCCGCGTGTACCGGAGGATCCGACCGGCGTTTGCGTGAGCTCGGTGTGCGCGGCGGGCGGGCGTCGAAGTCCACCTGGTCGGCGCCGTTGTAGACCAGGAAGTGCTTGCCCTTGGCCCGGGCGATCATGATCATTCCCAGATCCTGGGCAAGCTCCAGGCCCATGTGGGTAACACCGGAGCGGGACAGCAGCATGGGGATCCCCATGTGCGCCACCTTCATGACGATCTCGGAGGTCAGCCGGCCGGTGGTGTAGAAGATCTTGTCCGCGCCGCTCTCGCCGTCCAGCCACATCAAACCGGAAATCGCGTCCGCCGCGTTGTGGCGCCCCACGTCCTCGATGAAGGTAACGATGTCGGTATCCCGGCACAGGGCGCAGCCGTGCACGGCGCCGGCACGTTTATAGATTTCGTTGTAGGACGCTATTCCGCGCAGTAGCTCGTAGAGTCGCGATTGCCGGACGGTCACATGGGGAACGCGCCAGTTGTACAGTTCGTCCAGGGTGCAGCTGAACACCGTGCCCTGGCCGCAGCCGGTGGTCACCGTGCGCCCGGAGAGCTTTTCCTGCCAGTCGACGATGCCGGTGCCGTCCACGGTGGTCACCGCCACCTGCTCACGCTCCCAGTCCACCTGCACGGAACGAATGGTCTCGATGTCCTCGATGAGCCGCTGGTTGCGGAGGTATCCGAGCGTCAGCGCTTCCGGATAGGTGCCAAGCGTCATGAGCGTGACCACCTCGCGCTCGTCCACTTTGATGGTGAGGGGAAACTCGCCGGCCACCTCCATGTCGCGCCCTTCGCCCTGCTCGTCCACCGCCTGTACCGCGTGGGTGGGGGCGAGGCCTGCCTCGCTCATCTGCGGGCGATAACGTTGTTCGGATTCGGACATGAACGTCGCCCTTTTGGTCCGGCCCGGGCTATCCGCCGGTGACGCTCATGTGGCGCATGATGACCACCTGCCGGCTCAGGTCGAAATCGTGCCCCTTGGGTTTGATGGCCATGGAGTCGATGATGGCTTGCTGCAAGCGCTGGTCGTCGCCGGGATGGGCGCGCAGCACGTGGCGAAGATCCAGCGAATGCTCCTGGCCCAGGCACAACAGCAGGCGCCCCTGCACCGTCACGCGCACGCGATTGCAGGATTCGCAGAAGTTGTGGCTGTGGGGCGAGATGAATCCGACCCGGGAGTCCGTGTCCGCCACCTGAAAGTAGCGCGCAGGCCCGCCGGTGGTTTCAGTGCTCGGCAGCAGGCGGTAGCGGGTCTCGATGTCTCGACGCACCTGGTCGCTGGAGTAGAAGGTCAGAGCCCGGTCGTGGTCGTCCACCAGACCCAGGGGCATCTCCTCGATGAAGCTGATGTCCATGCCCCGCGCCACCACGAAGCTCACCAGATCCAGGATTTCGTCCTCGTTGCGATGCTTGAGGATGACGGTATTCAACTTGAGCCGCTGGAAGCCCGCGGTCCGGGCAGCTTCGATGCCGCGCAGCACTTTGCTCAGATCGCCCGTGCGGGTGATGTTGCGAAAACGGGTTTCATCGAGGCTGTCGAGGCTCACGTTGATGCGTTTCACGCCGGCCTCACGCAGGGGGCCGGCCAGGCGATCCAACTGCGAGCCATTGGTGGTGAGGACCAGCTCCGCGAGTCTCGGCAGCTTGCCGAGCTCAGCGATCAGCGAGAGGATGTTCCGCCGCACCAGGGGCTCGCCCCCGGTGAGCCGCAGCTTGGTAACACCCAGTTCGGTGAAAGCCCGGGCCACCGTGTAGATCTCTTCCAGCGTCAACACCTGGGCGCGGGGCAGGAAAGTCATGTCTTCGCTCATGCAGTAGACGCATCGGAAGTCGCAGCGGTCGGTGACCGACAGGCGGGCGTAAGTGACATGGCGCCCGAACCGGTCCACGAGTTTCCTGGTGTTTTCGTCCGTCCTGGTCACCTTAGAGTGGTCTCCACTGCATGGCGCTCAATATTGCGCTCAATACCGATTGCAAGATACGGGCCCGGGGTCCGGAGCCCGAAAACCCTACCGGGGCAATTTCCCCGGCTGGGACAAATTGTCTCAACACGGGGCGCTCTGGTCCAAATTGCGCCACTGCCATGCCGGTATCCTGGCCTGGCACGGCAGCAGGCAGGCCAACGCTGCCATGGTATGTTACTTGCTTCAGACCAGCATTCGGTAGTCGAGCCATCCCATGCCCGAGATTCAGCAACAGCCGTCCACGCTATCGGAGATGCCGGTGACGGTGCTGGTGGAGTGCCGTCAGGCGCGCAGCGGACGTTGGGTGGAGGAACAGTGGCAGGCGGTGGCGGTGGTGGCCGGAAAGGATGTCGCCGGCCATGTGTTCGAAAGCACATTGGTGCACGAGGACGACCAGTGTCGGCGCTACCTGTGGTCGGGACTGAGGCTCTCGCTGTACAAAGATGGCTGCGAAAGTTACTGGTACAACCTGATGAGCGAGCAGCCGTACCTGTACGTGGTCTGCTTCGCGGAGGAAGACGAGGAGGGTGCGGAGAGTCTCCAGCCGGTGTTGGTGACTGCCGACCAGCAGGAAGCGACGGGACATATGGAGACCGACGATCAAGTGTACGCTGTGCCGATGCCCGAGCAGGTGCACCAGTGGGTGGAGCGATTCGTGGTCGAGAACTACGTTCCCGAAGAGAAAAAAAAGCGCAAACGCACGCAGTGGGCGGACGAGTCCAGGGACGGACGAGGTAGGGCGAAGCAGGACGCCAGAGCCGACGAGTCCAGGGATGGACGAGGTAGGGCGAAGCACGACGCCAGAGCCGAGGAATCCGAGCATGTCGAAACGACCGAGCACGACGGATCACGACCGATCCGTCACTGAATCCGGAGACGACGAACCGTTTCTGAACCGCTGGGCGCGGCGCAAACGCGTCGCCCGGGCCGGCGGCGACGTGGACACGACGGTTGGCGAATCCCCCGTCGATGAGCCACCCATGGGGGAAGCCGCCGAGGCCCGAGCCGGTGAAGACAGCCAGGCGCCGGAGCTCACCGATGAAGACATGCCGTCCGTGGACGGCATCGACGAGAATACCGACATGAGCGGCTTCTTCTCTCCGAAAGTGTCCCAGGCGGTGAAGAAGGTGGCCCTGAGAAAATTCTTTCACAGTCCGATTTTCAACATCGTCGATGGTCTGGATGATTACGACGAAGACTTCAGGAACTTCGAGGCCCTGGGGGATATCGTGACCTCCGATATGCGCGGCATTATGGAGCGCCAAGCCGAGCGTGCCCGGGAGGCCGTAGCCGGGGACGGACAGGAGGGTGCCACGCCGCCGTCATCGGATGCCCGATCCGAACAGGACGACGATTCAGAGAAGGAAGATGGCGAACAGAAGGATCGCCGGGACGAGCCGTCGGAGATTGCCGAGGAGCACACGCGCCCGGAGCAGATGGCGGCCATCGAGGCCGGAGTGACCCGTGAGCCGGGGCAGCGCGCTGGCATGGCAGGCGGCAAGTTGCGTCCCGGAGTCAAAGATCGATGAGCGCGGTGCGCTCGGCCGGCCTGTCGGTGGCGGAACTTGCGCAACGCATTGGCTGCCGGTTGCCGGAGCTGTCCGCCAACGGCAAGGCCCGCAACGCAGCGCTTATGGCCGATACCTGGAACGACCGTACGCCCACATCGCTGGTGGCTTACCATTCCGCCGGGCGCATCGCCATCATCGCCGACGGTGATGACGGCGAGGCACTTGCCGCACGCCTGGGCGCCAACCTCGATTGCACCCTGCTGATCCCCCGCAGTGACGATACGTCGCCAGAGGATGCCAACGCCGGCGAAGCCGGCTCGACCCGCCGCATTCGTGCGAACCTGGCGGGCGTTTCGGGATATCTCGGCCAGTTCAGCAGCAAAGGCCGGGTGGCTGGCGAGCAGGTGGATATTGCGCCGTCCCTGCTCACGGCCCACAAACCCTTCGACATCGTTCTTGATCTCGGCGAGCCGGCGCAGCTCGAGTGCCAGGTGTTGCCGCCGGGCTACTTCGCGCCGGGAAGCGATGGCGACGCGTTGCAGCGCGCCCTGGAAGAGATCCCTGCGCTGGTGGGCGAGTTCGAAAAGCCCAGGTACTTCGACTACAACCCGGACATCTGCGCCCACGGCGCCAGCGGCATCGCGGCTTGCAGCCGCTGCATCGATGCGTGCCCGACGCTTGCCATCACCAGCATCGGCGAGCAGATCGAGGTCAATCCCTATCTCTGCCAGGGGGGCGGCAGCTGTGCCACGGCTTGCCCCTCCGGAGCCATCACCTATGCATTTCCCCGGGCCGGCGATCTGCTCGCGAGCTTGCGTACGGTGCTCTTGGGTTATCGCGAATCCGGCGGTAGCGCCGCGCAGGTGTTGTTTTACGACGGCGAAGCCGGGCGCGAGTGGTTGTGCCGGCACGCCGAGGCATTGCCCGAGAACGTCATCCCCTGCGAGGTCGAGGAGATCGGTGCGGTGGGGATGGAGGTGTGGCTGTGCGCTCTGGCCTATGGCGCCGCCGGCGTCAGCCTGCTGTGCTTTCCCGGCACGCCGCCTTCGGTGCGCCGGGAGCTCCAGGAGCAGCGTGAGTTTGCCGCCGGCATTCTCGCGGGCCTCGATTATGACCCGGGTCTGATTCGTCTCCTGGAATCCTCCCATGAGGCGGATGCGGTGACGGCCCTGCAGGTGCCGGCGCAGTCCCTGTCCCTGGATGCCGCCACCTTTCGGCCTCAGAACGAGAAGCGCACCAATATCCGCCTGGCGGTGGAGCACCTCTACGAGCAAGCGGAGGCGCCGCCGCCCACGGCGCCATTGCCCCCGGGGGCGCCCTTCGGTGAGCTGCTGGTCGACGACCAGACCTGCACCCTGTGCATGGCCTGTGTCTCGGTATGCCCGGTGTCGGCCTTGAGCGACGGCGGCGACCAGCCGAAGTTGAAGTTCATCGAGTGGAATTGCGTGCAGTGCGGCCTGTGCGAGACCGCCTGCCCCGAGGATGCCATCCGCCGGCGCCCGCGCTTCGTCTACGATCCCGCGCTTCGCCGGGACACCCGGGTGCTCAACGAGGACCAACCCTTTCACTGTGTCGGCTGCGGCAAGCCCTTTGCCACCACCCGGGTCATCGAGAGCATGCGGGAGAAGCTTGCCGGGCATTGGATGTTCCAGAAGCCGGAGGCGGTGAAGCGACTGGAGATGTGCGAGGACTGCCGGGTCAAGGACATGTTCAAAGACGGCGGTGGTCTACTGGATGCCCACGACGACACCTGAGCGGGGGCTTTCGCGTAGCCACTGGGCCAGCAGGGACCAGTGTGGGTTAAATTGTCCCAGGGAGGCGGTTGACGGTGGCGCCCGGGCTCCTGGTTTGGTGGGATCCCATCCTATTTGGCGTTATACCCTTCACCCCCCGGGCACGGGAATTGCTTACTCTTCAGAGGATCGAACAATCACCTGGCAAAAAATTAACAATGAACGCAGGGGCGGTGGCGACACTGGCGACCACGGGCATGGCTGAGGGGCTGCACGGTGTGGCGCAGGACGAGAGCCTGCGGGCCAACACCTACAGCCTTCTGGGCGCCCTGCTGGCGGCTCCCCCGGCGCCGTCTCTACTCCACCTGCTGACGCAGATTACGCCGGCGACGGGCGCCGGCCGCGACGATCTGGCGACCGCCTGGGAAGTGCTGCGCCTGGCCGGTGAGCGCGCCTCCGTGGAATCCCTGGACGACGAGTACCACGAGCTGTTCGTGGGCATCGGTCGCGGCGAGCTGGTGCCCTACGGTTCCTGGTACATGACAGGGTTTCTGATGGATCAGCCCCTGGCGATACTGCGCCGGGATCTGGCCGAGTTGGGCTTCCAGCGCCAGCAGGAGACCAAGGAGCCCGAGGACCACGTGGCGGCGTTGCTGGAGATCATGGGTCTGCTGATCGGCGAGAGCGATGCCAGCGTGGATGTCCAGCGGCGCTTTTTCCAGAGCCACATGGCTCCCTGGCTGAACACTTTTTTTCTGGATCTCCAGAAGGCTCAAGCGGCGCGCTTTTACCGCGCCGTCGGGCAGTTCGGGGAGCAATTCATCGTATTCGAGCGCAAGTATCTGACGATGCTGGCGTGAGATCCGAGATTGCCGGTGGGACGCCACCGGTAGCAACTGAGGAGCAGAACATGAACAAGACACCGAAGGTAGCAACCGGGCGGCGCGCATTTCTCAAGCGCGCGGCCGTCGCAGGCGGCGCCGCCACGGTGGCGGTGGCAGGCGTTGCCGCTGTTGCCGATGTCGCACCGGAGTTCGCGGACAAGGCGGCTTTGGAGCAGGGTTCTAAGGGTTATCGGATGACACCGCACATCGCGGCGTACTACCGGTCGGCGCGAGGCTGAGTCATTCCCTCGGTTTCGAGACAAAGCGTATTCGCTCAACTCGAAGGAGATAAGCGATGAAGTTGATTAGAAAGAATGGTCACGCCGATGACGCGAGCGTGTCTGTAGGCTTACCCGGCGAAGCCATCGGCCGACGCACCTTCCTGCGTCGTTCCAGCCTCACCGTGGGTGGCGCGGCGGTGGCCGGCATGTTACCGGCAACCATGATGCGCAAAGCGCGCGCCGATGAGTTCTCGCCGAAAGCGGGCGTCGAGACCGAATTGCGGCGCAGCGTCTGTACCCATTGCGCGGTAGGTTGCGGCGTTATTGCCGAAGTGCAGAACGGAGTCTGGACCGGCCAGGAGCCGGACTTCGATTCACCCATCAACCTCGGTGCCCACTGTGCCAAGGGCGCCTCGGTGCGCGAGCACGGCATGGGCGAGCGGCGCTTGAAATATCCCATGAAGCTGGTCTCGGGCAAGTGGAAGCGTCTCAGCTGGGACGATGCCATCGACGAGATCGGCGATCAGTTGCTGGCCATTCGCGAGCAGTCCGGCCCCGATTCCGTCTACTGGCTGGGCTCGGCGAAGCACAGCAACGAGCAGTCGTATCTGTTCCGCAAGGTGGCTGCCTTCTGGGGCACCAACAACGTCGATCACCAGGCGCGTATCTGTCACTCCACCACGGTGGCGGGTGTCGCGAACACCTGGGGCTACGGCGCCATGACCAACTCCTTCAACGACATGCACAACTCCAAGGCCATGTTGTTCGTCGGCAGCAACGCCGCCGAAGCGCATCCGGTGGCCATGCAGCACATCCTGCGCGCCAAGGAGAACGGCGCCAAGATGATCGTCATCGACCCCCGCCACACGCGCACGGCGGCGCACTCGGACCACTTCGTGCGCATCCGCCCGGGTACCGACGTGGCCATCATGTGGGGCATGCTGTGGCACATCTTCGAGAACAACTGGCAGGACGACGAGTACATCCGCCAGCGTGTCTACGGCATGGACGATGTGCGCAAGGAGGTCGCCAAGTGGAATCCTGCGGAGACCGAGCGGGTCACCGGCGTGGACGAAGCCACCGTCAAGAAGGCGGCGACCCTCATGGCCGAGAATCGCCCCGGCACCATCGTCTGGTGCATGGGCGGCACCCAGCACACCATCGGCAACAACAACACCCGCGCTTACTGCATCTTCCAGCTGGCACTGGGCAACATCGGCAAGGCCGGTGGCGGCGCCAATATCTTCCGCGGCCACGACAACGTGCAGGGCGCCACGGACTTCTGCGTGCTGTCGCACTCGCTGCCCGGCTACTACGGGCTGAGCGCTGGATCCTGGGCTCACTGGGCGCGGGTCTGGGACATGGATCTGGACTGGGTGAAGAGTCGCTTCGACCCGGAAAAGGTCATCGGCGACAAGGGCAAGGAAGTCATGCCCATGAACTACAAGGGCATCCCGGTATCGCGCTGGGTGGATGGTGTCATCGAGGACAAGGCCAACATCGGCCAGAAGGACAATATCCGCGCCATGATCTACATGGGTCACGCGGTCAACAGTCAGACCCGTGGCGCGGATATGAAAAAGGCCATGGAGAAGCTGGATCTCATGGTCATCATCGATCCTCATCCCACCCACGCCGCGGTCATGAGCGATCGCACCGACGGCATCTACCTGCTGCCGGCCGCGACCCAGTTCGAGACCTACGGCTCGGTAACCGCCTCGAACCGCTCCCTGCAATGGCGTGACAAAGTCATCGATCCGGTGTGGGAGTCGCTTCCCGATCACACCATCCTGGCCAAGTTCGCGAAAAAGCTCGGTTTCGACCAGCAGCTGTTCAAGAACATCAAGGTCATCAACGGCGAGCCGCTCATCGAGGACATCACCCGCGAGTGGAATCGCGGCATGTGGACCATCGGCTATACCGGTCAGAGCCCCGAGCGCTTGAAGGCCCACGCCGCCAACCGCCACACCTTCAACACCACCAGCTTGAAGGCCGAAGGCGGGCCGGTGGACGGCGAGTACTACGGTCTGCCGTGGCCGTGCTGGGGGACGCCGGAGATGGGGCACCCGGGTACGCCGTTGCTCTACGACACCAGCAAGCACGTGGCCGACGGCGGGCTCAATTTCCGCGCCCGTTTCGGTGTGGAGCGCAACGGCGTGAATCTGCTGGCCGAGGGCTCCTACAGCGTCGGCTCGGAGATCAAGGACGGCTATCCGCAGTTCGATCACAAGGTGCTGAAGCAACTGGGCTGGTGGGACGACCTCACCGACGACGAGAAGAAGGCCGCCGAGGGCAGGAACTGGAAAACCGATCTGTCCGGTGGTATCCAGCGTGTCGCCATCAAGCATGGTTGCGCGCCCTTCGGCAACGCCAAGGCTCGGGTCAACGTATGGACCTTCCCGGATCCGATACCGGTGCATCGTGAACCCCTGTACACGCCGCGCCGCGATCTGTTGGACAAGTACGCGACCTACGAGGACCGCAAGCGCTTCTATCGTTTGCCGACCCGCTACGGCTCGATCCAGGCCGTCGATCACTCCAAGAACTATCCGCTCATCTTCACCAGCGGTCGTCTGGTGGAGTACGAGGGTGGTGGCGAGGAGCAGCGCTCCACGCCTTGGCTGGCCGAGTTGCAGCAGGACATGTTCGTGGAGATCAATCCGGCGGACGCCAACGACTACGGCTTCAAGAATGGCCAGATGATCTGGATAGATACACCCGAGGGTAACAAAATCAAAGCGAAAACCATGGTCACCCACCGGGTGGCGCGAGGCGTCGTCTGGGCACCCTTCCACTTCGGTGGTTTCTATCGGGGTGAGGATCTGCTGGACAAGTATCCGGCGGGTGCTGCGCCCATCGTCCGCGGCGATGCCTGTAACATGGCGTTCACTTATGGCTATGACTCTGTGACTCAGATGCAGGAGACCAAGGTCACCCTGTGTCAGGTCAGCGCGGTCTGAGAGGAGATACACCATGGCACGAATGAAATTTCTCTGTGATGCCGAGCGGTGCATCGAATGCAACGGCTGCGTCGTGGCCTGCAAAAACGAGAACGAGGTTCCGTGGGGCGTTAACCGCCGCCGCGTGGTGGTGCTGGATGACGGTGTGCCGGGGGAGAAATCCATCTCGGTGGCCTGCATGCACTGCACCGATGCGCCTTGTGCGGCGGTCTGTCCGGTGGATTGCTTCTACACCACCGACGACGGCATCGTCCTGCACGACAAGGATCTTTGCATCGGTTGCGGATATTGCTTTTACGCATGCCCCTTCGGCGCACCCCAATATCCTCAAAAGGAGGCCTTCGGGGTTCGCGGCAAGATGGACAAGTGCACCTTCTGTGCAGGCGGTCCCGGCGACAACAACTCCGACGCGGAGTACAAAAAATACGGCCGCAACCGCATCGCGGAAGGCAAGCTGCCGTTGTGTGCCGAGTTCTGCTCGACCAAGGCGCTGCTTGCCGGCGACGGCGACATGGTCGCCGACATCTACCGCCAACGGGTGCTGAAGCGCGGTGGTCGACCGCAGACGTGGGGCTGGGAGACGGCCTACAGGAAAGCTGGCTGACGCGGCCCGCGGCGCCCCGTCCAACATGATGAGGCGCCGCCGGTTCTATTCAGATTGCCCGCTGCTTTCAGGCACGGGCAAGCGTTTTGCGCGGCTGCAGACTATTTGACGGGAGCGACTCCATGAATAGAAGAGGGGCACTGACCATCGCGGTACTTGCAAGCGCCGCGATCATGAGCGGCTGCTACGAGTCTACCGGCGTGACCGTCCACAAGCAGGGCGTGTACAAGGGCAGCAAGGACCCACTGCTGGATGCCAAGAGCACGGCGGAGCGGGAAGAGGTTCTGCAAAAGCGTTTTCAGATGGTTCAGATAGACCGCTAGCCCGCATATTGGACCGGAACGCGGATTGCTCGCGATATACGTGGTATCCCTTATGGCAATGCCGCTGCCGTGGCGGCTAGAGTGAGAATGGGTATGTATGTAATGCTGTCGCTACGCGAGAAACGAGTAGGAGCGACCGCTCACCAGGATCGCCAGGCAAACGCGCGCAGGGAGAGGCGTGGACCGGGCATATCCGGTCACCCAGCGGCATGAATTCTTACAAGAACGAGGACCGCGTGTCAGTGAAATCTGCGCATTTACGAATTCTCGCGACAGTGGTGATTTTCCCCCTGGGCACCATTCTTGCCGGCTGCTCTCCTTATGACGGTGATCCCGGCGCGAAACGAACCCAGCAGCAAACCGCGGAGCTGCGGAGTCGTATCACTACGACCCAGATCGACCGCTAGGATTGGCGGCCACCAACATCGAGCCGAACGGCCCCCTGTCTCAAGCGCTGAGGGCCGCAACAACGATAAAGACGGAGGAAAGGTTGGAGATGGCAACACCCGACAACACGATTCGAACGGCGCGTGCGCGACGATACAAGCGCATGGTCCTATGGAGCATCGCCGTCATATTGGTAGGGGCCATGGTCCTGCCGCTCGGCAGCTACCTGTACACCGGCATTCAGTCGGCCCATGCCCAGGCGATCGAGGATACCAACCCGCGCGCCAACTACTGGAAAGCAGTGCGCGGCGGTGTTCAAGGCTATACCGCGGTGCAGGGTGACGAGGCCGGCGTGCTCATGCAGAGCGGCGGTCAGAACTGGCGCCAGTGGCGCAACGGCCCCATCGCGACCATCGGTGGCTGGGGTTTGTTCTTGGTGGTGCTCGGCATCGCTCTGTTCTTCGGCTTGAAGGGGCCGATACCGTTGGATGACGGCCACAGCGGTAGAACGGTGGCCCGTTGGTCGACGGCCAACCGGGTATTGCACTGGTACACGGCCATATTGTTTATCATTCTCGCTATCACGGGCCTCAGCATATTATTCGGACGGGCGGTGCTGATCCCGCTTCTCGGACCACAAGGCTTTGCCGCGTGGGCGGATATTTCCAAAGGGCTGCACAATTACGGTGGGCCGGCCTTCTCCCTGGGGGTGCTGTTGATACTCATCTTCTGGGCGCGCCACAACCTGCCGGAGAAAGGCGATTGGAACTGGCTCAGCCAGGGCGGCGGTCTTCTCAGCAAGGGCAAGCACCCGCCGGCCGGGCATATCAATGCCGGCGAGAAGATCTTCACCTACGGCGCCATGCTGACTATCGGCGTCGCCGTCGTGGTGACGGGATACATCCTGGACTTTCCCAATTACGGGCAGACCCGGGATTTGATGCAGACCGCCAGCATCATCCACAGCATCGCGGCCCTCATCTGGATAGCGCTGATGCTCGGTCACATCTATCTGGGTTCCGTGGGCGTGGAAGGGGCTCTCGAAGGTATGAGCACCGGCCGGGTCGACGAGAATTTTGCCAAGCAGCACCACAGCAATTGGTACGAGGAGGCCCGCAAGGAAGGCGTCGAGGCGAGCGATACCGGTGAAGCGGATCGCGGATCGGCGCGCGGAGAGCCGGTCTGAGTCGCGACCGACAATCCAATGGATTCGACGCCTCTTCCCCGTTCCAGGGAAGAGGCGTCGTTGTTAGTGGCCCCCCGCTTTGACAGTCAAGCAGTCCCGCTTTCCCAAGGCTGTTCGTGACGCCATGCAGGCGAGCGGCGCGGCCGCTACCTGCGTCGCCGTGCAACTGGACGGCGATGCCTGGGAGGCGGCTCTTTTTTTCCAGCTCGCGGGCGCCGAGTGTAAAGCCGATCGCCACGCCATCAAGCAATCCCGGGGACCATTGCCGGTGGGCATGGAAAGCGATCTGCTGGAGACCGACAACGGCTCGGTCGTGGTTCTGCGGCCCGAGCTCCACACCCGGCCCGGCGATCCCTTCGTCTGCGAAATCCTTCTTACGCCCGGAGATGGTGGCGCGCATTTCGAAGCGCTCAAGCTGCTTTCCCGGCAACCGCGGCTGTGCTGGTTTTTCGGCGACCAAAGTCACTGGATGCTGCATTCCCAGCAGCATCCCCTGGAAGCTGCCCAGCATCAGGACTTCGATGCCCTGTTACGTGACGCCTTGAAGCACGACACTATGGTGCGCATGTTGAAACGCTACGACGCCCGCGCCGCGCTTGGTGAAATCGTCAAACGTTACGAGTTGCGTGCCGGAACCCGGCGCGGCGAATATCCGCCTGCGGGACTGCCCGGCTCGGGTACGCCCCACTGATTGCCGCGTATCGGAGTCTCCGGGACGTGGCCGTGAATCTCAGCCCCACGCGAGGCCGTGGATGGATTGCAGCCGCGGTGCTGGCGGTGTGCGCCATGCCGGTCGGTGCTGCTTCCACCGCGGATCAGGAATTCGTCCACGCCCTCGAACGCGACGACATTGACGGCGCGGCGCGCCTGATCGCCTGGGGCGTGAACGTGGATGCGCAACGCAGCGACGGCAAGACATTGTTGATTCTCGCAGCCAGAGCCAGTGACGCGGCCCTTGTGCGCAAGCTCGTCGCTGCCGGCGCCGACGTCAACGCCACTACCGATAACGGCGGCACCGCGCTGATGTTTGCCGCCATCGGCGGCGATACCGACACGCAAAAGGCATTGATCGACGCTGGCGCCGATGTCAACGCCGTGGGCGGTTTTGACTGGACCGCGCTGTTGGTGGCGTCGGTCAAGGGCCACCTTCCCGCAGTCCGGCAGTTGCTGGCGAGCGGCGCCGATCCCAATCTACGCGACATCTACGGCTGGACGCCGCTCATGCGCGCCGTCTACGAGGATCGGAAATTGGTGGCTCAGGCGTTGCTGGAGCAGCCCGACATCGCTTTGAACGTCAGCAACGATCAGGGCGCGACGGCCCTGCACCTGGCTGCGGTGAAGGGCAACGAGGCGCTGACGCGCTCATTGCTGCTGGCCGGCGCCGATCCGTCGGTGGGGGATCGCAAGGGCAGGACAGCGGAGAATCTAGCGGTTGCCACCGGCCACGAGAATGTTGCCAAGCTGCTGAAGGGATTGTAGGTGAGGCCGGGTCAGCACATCATCTGGGTGCGCGAATATTCGACAATGCCAACCACCCGGGCAACATTTCTCGTGGGCTTGCGTATGTCGGAGGTTTCGAATTCCAGCGCCAGGCGAAACGCGAAGGTATCGAAGAATTTCTGGTACATCTCACCGCCGCTGGTGCCGATAGCATAGATGTCGCCGCTGCTGTCGTCGTGCTCGAGCGCTATCGCCGCCAGTGGCTGCGGTGCCGGTCCGCCCAGTACACGCGCCCCATCGGCGGGGTCGTAAACACTCTTTTCCGAGCAGCAGTAGATTACTCCTGAGCGCTGCGCGGTCTGCTCCTTCGCATTCCGGAAGCTGACGGTTTCGTGCCGATAGTTGATAAAGCTCACCGACTTTGCCGGGTGAGTCATCTTGTGGGCACAGATGGCGCAGAAGGCCACGATGGAACGCTGGGGCCCACAGCCGCCCTGCCAGACGTATGGCGTTCCGGCCTCGGTGGTGAGCGACGTATCCCGGGCCGTGGCTGTGCCCAGATTCAACAGAAAGCAGGGCGTGGTGGCGTAAGGGTAATTAAAAACGTAACTCTCCCCCACCTGCAAGTCATCGGCCCTGACCGGTGAGCCCTTGGCGTCCACCAGCAGCACGCGCTCGTATTCCTTGATCTGACCACCAGTCTGGGCGAGCAGATCCGGGTTGGCGCCCACCGCGGCAGCGGCGGTGGCGCACAGCTTGACGAAGCCTCTTCTCTTCACTGTCGATTCCTGCCTGGGGCTGCCGGCTGTGGCGTCAGCCGGCCTGTGTCAGACTCGCGCTTCCGGCTGGTGCCGAAGCCGGGGAGGCAAACTTATCATGAATGGAAAGTGCCGGCCAAAAACCCATGTTCCACGGGCCGCCGCTCTGTTGCTGGTGGCGTGGCTGATACCTCTGTCGGTCACGGCCGATGATGGCAACCTGGCCCGGCAGCTGCGTGCCCAGCAGCAGCCGAGCCGTTTCCAGCTGATGCTGGA